>ERZ779643.111-NODE-111-length-76538-cov-5.555378_pt1 | contig 76538 bp, 73 predicted proteins | sample MGYA00511564_ERZ779643 | MGnify/ENA primary metagenome ERZ779643 (study PRJEB29588, sample SAMEA2147114) | human gut metagenome | biome: human gut; feature: human-associated habitat; material: faeces | place: Denmark | collected 2008/2010 ...
GGATTCGAACCCTAGACCCACTGATTAAGAGTCAGTTGCTCTACCAACTGAGCTAGCGGTCCAAAAAATGTTAAATAGTCAACATGACCATTATAACATATTTTAAAGATTTGTGAATACTAAATTTTGTTTTTTTCTTCACTATTTACTATTTATTACAATTTGGACAAGTTTCACTGCCATTTTTTTCAACTAATGGTTCTCCACATTCCTTACAAATATTACCTGTTGGCTTATCCCACGATGCATACTTACATTTTGGATAATTGTTACATCCATAGAATATTTTGCCTCTTTTAGTCTTTTTTTCTATAATCTTTCCACCACATTTTGGACAATCCATTATTTCTTTTACTTGTTTTTCTTCTTTTTTTATGTATTTACATTCAGGATAATTACTACATGCAGTAAATTCACCATATCTTCCTTTTCTAATTACTAAACTACTTCCACAATTAGGACAAACCTCACCAGTTTCTTTAGGTGCTTTCTTTTCCATTTGACCAAATGCTTTTTCTACCTCTGGTTCAAACTTATCATAAAATTCTCTTAATACTTTTATTTCATCTAATTTACCAAGTGCGATTGTATCTAGGTCTGTTTCCATTGCGGCTGTATATTTAACGTTTATTAAATCACTAAAGAATTCTTGTAATCTATCTGTAGTTTCTATTCCTATTTCTGTTGGAACAAATTTTTTCTCTTCTATAGTTACATATCCTCTTTCTTTTATTGTATCCATTATTTTAGCATATGTAGAAGGTCTACCTATTCCTAATTCTTCTAGTTCTTTAATTAGTTTTGCTTCTGTATATCTTGGTGGTGGTGATGTGAAGTGTTGTTTTTTAGTTACATCTGTAGTTGTTAATATGCTTCCCTCATTTTTAAATTCATCCGGTAATACTTTATCTTCACTTGTTTCATATAAAGCATATGCTTTTAAATATCCATCATAAATAAGTATTTGCCCATTTATTTTAAACTGATAGTTATTATTATCTAATATTACACTAGTTGCTTCTACTTTAGCATCCGCCATTAAAGATGCTAGTGCCCTATAATAAATTATTTTGTAAAGTTTATATTCATCAGTTGATAAATATTTTTTTATGTCTTCTGGGTTTCTATATACACTTGTAGGTCTTATTGCTTCATGCGCATCTTGTACATTTTCTGTTTTTTTAGATTTTTTTGCATAACCAATATAATCTTTGCCATAGTTTTCTTCTATGTATTTATAACTTGCTCCTATAAATTCATCTGATAGTCTTATTGAATCAGTTCTCATGTATGTAATTAAACCTACTGTTTCACTGCCAATATCCATACCTTCATATAGTTTTTGCGCTATAGACATAGTTTTTTTTGCAGTAAATCCTAATTTAGTTGATGCCTCTTGTTGAAGTGTACTTGTAATAAACGGAGGCTTTGACTTTTTAGATTTTTTCTTTCTTTCAACGCTTTCTATTTTATATTTATTACTTAATTTAGATAAAATAGAATCAGCTTCTTCTTCGGTATTTATTTCTATATCTTTATGATTATAGTTAAATAAATCTGCTTCTATTTCATCAAATTTACTTGTTATAGTCCAATATTCTTCACTATTAAAACTAGATATTTCTCTTTCTCTATCTACAATTAGTTTAAGTGCTACGCTTTGTACTCTACCTGCACTTTTTCCACCGGTTTTTGATTGCATTAATTTAGAAAGTCTAAATCCTATAATTCTATCTAATATTCTTCTAGTTTCTTGACTTCTTACTAAATTGTAATCTATTTTAGTTGGATTTTTAATTGCTTCTAATACTTTATCTTTTGTAATTTCATGGAATAGAACTCTTTCATAATTAGTATCTTTTATACCTAATGTATCTAATAAATGCCATGATATAGCTTCTCCTTCACGGTCAGGGTCGGTTGCAAGGATTACTTCATCACTATCTTTTACTAGTTTTTTTAATTCTGAAATCAGCTTTTTTTTGCCAGCAACAGGAATATAATTAGGTTTAAAATCATTATCTACATCTACTCCTAGTCCATATTTTCCGGTTGTTGCTAGATCTCTAATATGTCCTTTAGATGATACTACCTTATAATCTTTTCCTAAATATTTTTCTATTGTTTTACTTTTGCTTGGTGATTCGACTATTACTAAATTTTTAGTCATTATATCACACCCCTTCACTTTTATACTTATACTAAATAAATATGATGTTTGTCAAGAAAAAGACATTAAAAAAGAAATGATATACATTCCCTAAAAAAAAGTAAATGATTTGGTTCATTTACTTTCCAGTTAATTTTGCATTATTAATTTTGTAATCATATGAATCTATAATTCTATAAAGTGTAGTCTCACTAATTGTTTTTTCTTCTTGTTGTTTAAGTGATGGAATAGTTATTATAAATGAACTAATTTCTTCACCTTTTTTATTATAGAATTTAAATTCTAGATTAACGTCTTCTAATGTTGCATCTGAGATATTTTTTACCTTTACACTCATCGATGCTTCATTGTAGTTTTTTCTTTCTGATGTTATTTGCATATTTGAAGTTTGTAATCCAACTATTTTATGTGTCTGTTTTATTTTTTTAGAATTATTTGTTCTTTTGCCCAAAAAACTTGTATCGCAGACATCACATTTTTTTATATTATTTGTGTCAAACGCATATGTTTTGTCTGAGGTGTAACTGATGTAGTTAATTACTCCTGCGGTTATTAATACTACTAAGGCCACTAAAACTATTATTATCTTAATCTTTTTATTTTTCATATTCATCACTACCAATCTACCCAATCTCCAGGTACCCAACAGCTTGTACATACTTTACCTACTCCAAGGGAACCTCCACTACATAAATTACTAGGATCCACATTACCAACAAACCACATTTTTCCTCCAGTATATTGCCAGTTTGTACTGTTATAGTATGCAGCGGTAGAAGTATTAGTTAAAATCATTCCTTTAAAGTTTTGTTTTGCATATGCTTGACCTGCGGCCTTACGACAGTATAATCCATAATCTTCATTTGGGAAAGCATAGAATCTTGTTTTATTAATTTTTACTATAGCATAATATGTAGTATTTGCAGAAAGTGTGATTTCTTCTCTCGACGCATATTGCGCAGAAGTCGCATTTTTATTAGTTGACCATCCAACAACAGTAAATAGTGTTTTATATGGATTATTTCCTTTATTTCTAACAGAAGCTGATGTTGATTGGTCTCTTCTATTTGTTCCTGGAGCATTTGGTATTTCTGGAGCGGTTACTGTACATGATGTTGCTCCGTTATATAAATTACATGAAGCTGTTGTGTCTGTAGCCCATGTAGCTTTATTATATTTAAATGTTGCTACTAAGCCTTTTTTCCATACTGCGTATAATGTTATTGAACTACCACTTGTTATTCCCGCTACTTCTTGCTGATCATAGTATGCAACTGTTGAAGAATCTTTACTAGTTGCCCACCCCATAAAATTATATCCACTTTTAGTAAATGCATTTTTAGTTAATGTTACTTTCGCGTTCCTAGAAATATTTTTCATTGGACTCATAGAACCACTACCACCATTACTATCAAAATAAATTGTATATTTTGATTCGGTTTCTTCTTTTACATAATTTTTTGATGTTGGGGCACTCTCATTTCCTGCTCTATCGATACTCTTAGCATAGTATGTTCCTGTTTCAGCAGTTAAATGTATTATAGAAGAATATGTTTTCCATTCATTACTGCCCGGTTTTTTATATTGATCTTCAGAAACTCCGGATAATTTATCTTCACCGCTTATTATATAAAACTTGTCTGTTGATATTCCAAAGAAATATATACTTGGTGGAGATGGAGGCGTTTTATCAAGTTTTATTTTTACTTCCTTTGTATATTTGTTTCCAGCTAGGTCAGTTACATTTATTATTACATCATCCTCGATATCTTCATAAAAATGTAGTATATATCTACTATAACCATTACTTGCATAATCTCTATATCTCTTAGTAAGTGAATTTAATATGCTTCCTGCAGTAATATCTTTGTAATCATCGGGTTCTTGCACCCAATGCACAGGAATTGTAGCACCCGTTGATTTTAATTTAAATGTTACATTTTCAATTCCACTTAATTCATCCTTCACAAAGACATTAAACCATAAATCTTTATTTGTCCAACTCATAGTTAGATTTATATCAGAATCATACTTTTTGTTATAACTGGCATCAGTAATAATGGTTGCAACTAGAGGTGATGTCTTATCAATCTTAACTGTTTTTTGAACTTCCACATTATTATCACCATTTTTTACAGGATTACTAGTATCCTTTTCTTTTAGAGAGAAAATATATGTTGAACTTGCTGTTTCTTCTGTTATTTTATAGTTATAGGTTCCTTCACCACCAGTGTTAAACTTTGTATCAGTACCTGAGTCTTTCTTAGAATACAAGTCAACATCCCTCTTTATACCAGTAACATTTAAAGTTGCATCTATATCTTTATTTGTCCATTGTCCTGGTTCATATATTTTTCCGCCAGATTCTAATTTAACCTCTAATTTTGGATTTTCTTCTATCAAGTCCATAGTATATGGTTCCTTTGCTTCTCGGCTTATGTTACCTTGTTCATCTTTCCAATGATATTTTATTTTAATAGAAGAAGCATCACAATTAACACTATCTTTTGTATATTTGATTGCATTTGATACTCCGTTCCACTCACTCCAAATTCCATCGCAATAAATACTTTCTTCAAACGTTGTTGATATGTTTTCTGCAACTTTCAATTTATCGTGAATATCTGCATCTTCTTTCTTTACACTAAGGTTTATTTCAGTGTTATATGGCAATGTTTTACCACTAGCCTGTTCTTCATTTCCCACTTTAACAACTGGTGCATCATATCTAACTATATTTACTTCTTTTGTTATATTTTCTGTGACATCATCTCCTTGAATTGGATAAGTTACAGAAATGGTTTTATTACTATCTCTTGCAACTGTTAAGTCTACCCCAGTAATATTTGTTGGATAGTAAGTTTTACCGTTTAATGGAACGGAGTCTAAATCTTCTCCTTTAGAAGATTTCTTTTTTAGGGTCTTTGTTATCCCAAGTTTTTCCTTTATAGTTTTCGGATTGTTTGTTTCTGAATAATATAAGTATATAGCATCAGCACTTCCATATGTCGCTTCAAAGGTACCTGCTTCATTAATCAACCAGTTAACATCACAATTATCAGTATTTGTATCATTAGCTGTACCCAATTTTTTTAATAAATCTTCATCAGTTAATGTGGTACTTGCTTTTTTTTCATCAGCATCATCAGTATTAGGTGCTAAATAACACATTTTATAGTCGTAACCTTCCACTTTTTTTACTATTATAATACGTCCTTTTAAATTGCTTTCTGATTTATAACCTTTTATGTCATCTATATTTTTGTTGTCTATAAGTTCACTAAAAGTTACTACACTAGAATATAAAAGTTCTGCAGGTCTTGACTCTGCATTTTCTTTATAATATGATTTAGCAGCTGCTAAAACAGAGCCATCTAGTTTTTCATAGTATTCCTTTTCAAATTTTTTACTTAAAGAATTATAGCTTGGTACTGCAATAGCTAGAATCACTCCTAGAATAGCAATGACTGCAAGTATTTCAGTTAGAGTAAAGCCTTTTTTATTTATCTTTCTATTCATAACTATCCTCCCTACTATCTAATTTATTGTAACAAATTCATTAGTTTTTTTCAAGCATTCAGGTCATATATAGTAGCATTTTTTTGTTTTAATAATAAACTATATTAGAAAACGTAAAAAAGGAGGAATGTTTATGTATTATTACGGTGGAGGCAATTCATGTTGCCAAAACACTGGTTATCCTTCATATGGCTATCCAGCTTATCCTTATTATGGAAATAATACTTCTTCATATGCAATTATATTAGTATTATTTATCCTATTAGTAATTGTAATTGGTTCTAGATGGTCTCACTAACAAAGAGCTAAAAGAGTGTTAGCTCTTTTTCTTTGCAAAAATACATCTTTGTGTTATAATATCCATGTTGGAAGTGATTATATATGTTAAGAAATAAAGACATTTTAGATGAAAAAAATAAATTATTAAGACAAACTAGTAAAGAAGTTACATTCCCTATGGAACAAGACGATCTTGTTGCGATTGATAAAATGATTGAATATTTAAAAAATAGTCAAATTGAAGAAATAGCTGAAAAGTATAACTTAAGACCTGGTATGGGTATGGCCGCTGTACAAATTGGTATACTAAAAAGATTCTTTACTGTTGTATATGAAAAAGATGATGGAGAATTTGATGTTTATGTTGTTGTTAATCCTAAAATAACATCAACTTCTACTGAAAAAATATATGTTGAAGATGGCGAAGGTTGTTTAAGTATTAACCGCTCTACTGAAGGAATTGTTCCAAGATTTGCTAGGATTACAGTTGAAGGATATGATACAAAGGGAAATAAAATTAAACTTCGACTTAGAGAGGATTTAGCAATTGCCTTTCAACATGAAATAGATCATTTAAATGGAATATTATTTATAGATCATATAGATAAAAATAATCCTTTTAAGGATGCTAATAAATATAGAGCAATATAAAAGTAAGTTTGCGAATTACACAAACTTACTTTTTTTCTTTTAATCTAACTTTTATAGTTTCACCTGGTTTAAATTTATCTCCTGCTTTTATACTTTGCTCATATACGTAACCAGTTCCACTAAATTCTACTTTTATATTAAGAAGTTTTTGTAAAACAATTACTTCACTTTTACTATAACCTGTTATATTTGGCATAATATCAGTATTAGAATTAGTCACTAAGAATACTTTATCTATTTCTGAGGCAGTTGTACCTGCTTTTGGATATTGATTAGTTATTTTATTTCCATTTCCTATTACTACTACATTTATTTTATTTTTAGTAAGAGTATCTTTTACTGTATCAACATTATTATTTATATATGAATCTAATGTATACTTAGTTAGGTTTTTATTTTCTTCTTTCTTACCATTATATATTCCTAAATAATTACTTGTATTTTTAACTATTTCTTTTACAACTTCTGACATTAATTTAATACTACTAGGATTTTTAGCAGCAACATACATTATTACTTCTGGATTATCTTTTGGAAACATACCAGCAAATCCTCTTATTACTTGATTATTGTAGTATCCTTTTCCTGATTCCCTAGCAACTTGTGCAGTACCAGTTTTTGCGATTATATCATATCCATCCATATAATAGTAATATCCAGTTGAGGTTCTACTATTACCATTTATTACACTTTCCATCAAATCTTTTATTTTTGATACTGTCTCAGTAGAGGCAACTTTTTCTAATTCTTTCTTTTCACCTTTATATATAACTTTTCCAGTATTTTGATCTACTATTTTATCAATTATATATGGTTGTAATAAGGTGCCATTATTAGATATTGATGTTAATGCTTTTATATTTTGAATAGGTGTTGTTGTAATTCCTTGTCCAAATCCTGCATTAAATACTTCTGTTTCATATTTGAATGCTAATTTACCACTTACTTCATTTGCTAATTCAATATTTGTTTTAGAACCAAATCCAAGTTTTTTGTAATAATCCATAAGTAAATTTCCATTTAAATGCTTATTTATTAAATTAATTACACCAACATTACTAGAAAGTGCGAATCCTTGATCATAAGTGATTTTACCCCAACCACTTCTCAACCAGTCACCTATTTCTGTACCATCTTTTGTTTTATATATACCTGATGTATATTTTTCGCTTCCATTATACTCTCCATTTTCCATAGTTGCCATATAAGAGAATATTTTCATAGTACTACCAGGTTCATATGCATATGATATGTTATAGTCTAAGTAATTTGTCATATCCCTTAAGTTAGGGTCAAATGTTGGATATGTAGAAGAAGCTAGTATAGCCCCTGTTTTAGCATTAGCAACCATTATTGTCATCCAGTCTGCATCATATTTGTCTAATGCTTTAGATATTGCTTGTTCTACAAATAATTGGATACTTGCATCTATTGTTAAATATATATTATTTCCATCTTTCGCAGGTTCAGTTAATTCTTTTGTTCCTGCTATTTTATATCCATTTCTATCCTTCTGATAATAATTATATCCATCAGTACCACTTAATTCTTTATCAAACTTAGCTTCTATTCCTAGTTCTCCTACTATTTTTTCTTCTGGTTTACCATTTTCATTTTCTTCAGTTCTAAGTTTTGCATATCCAAGTGTATAAGATAAGAATCTTCCATATGGATAATTTCTTTTTTGTGTTTCAATAAAATCTATTCCAGGAAGTTTTAGCTCTTCTATTTTTTCTTTTGTTAATTCACTTATTCCCTTTGCTTTATTACCAAGTTCTGTTTGATATACATTTTCTTTTGAAAGATATGCTAATGTTTTATCATAATCCATATCTAATATTTCTGATAACTTCTTTGCAGTATATTCTTTATCAACAACATGTTTTGGATTCTCTGGGTTAGTTGTTCTAGATGGATCAAGATATGCAATTACTGTATATGATGAAACATTTTGTGCAAGCACATTTTCATTTACATCATAAATTGAACCACGTTTAGCGTACAATACATCTGTTTTTGTTGTTCTTTTCTTAGCAAATTCTTGTAGATTAATTTCATCTACATTTTTAGATAGTGATAAATAACTTATTCTTGCAATTATTACAATAAAAAAAAGAATAGCACCTAATATAACGAAAGCATTTAACTTTATTGTATTAGTACTTTTCTTTTTCATACATGACTCCTTTATTCATCACCAATAGTTTTGATGTTATCATTATTATAACTCAAACCTTTAGAATCTGCAACCTCTTGTATTTTATCAAGAGAGGCAAGTTCATTTATTTTCATTACTAAACTTTCATTTTTCTTTTCTTGTTTAGTTAATTCTTTTTTTGATTTTTCTACTTCATAATTGATTTTTGATAGTGTTGCTTGAGAAAATACAATTACAAATGGTGAAGCAAGCACTAAAACAAAAGTGAATGTATATATCAACTTTTCAAACTTACCCATTTTAACTTTTTTCTTTAAAAGCCTTTTCTTTTTCATATTTTCCCCTTTCACTACCTTATTTTATTCTTTCTATTACTCTTAGTTTAGATGATCTAGCTCTGTTATTGTTTTCTAGTTCTTCTAAACTAGGAACAATTGCTTTATTATTTACTAGCCTAAAATCTGGTAAATATTCATCTGGTATATTAGGTAGGCCTTTTACTCTTGAATCAATTTTTGTTTTCTCCTTGAATATGTTTTTTACAATTCTATCTTCTAATGAATGGAATGTTATTACCACTACTCTTCCACCTACATCAACTATATCCAATGCTTGATTTAGAGCTTGTTTTAATACTTCTAATTCATTATTTACTTCTATTCTTATTGCTTGAAATACTTTGCGTGCTGGATGTTTATCTCTTTTTGCTTTTTCTGGCATAGCAGATTTAATTATTTCAACTAATTCTAATGTAGTTTCAATTTTCTTTTCCGCTCTTGCTTTTACAATTGCACGTGCTATACTTTTTGAATACTTTTCTTCTCCATATTCAAAAAATATCTTAGCTAATTTTGCTTCATCATAGGAATTTACGACTTCATATGCAGATAATTGTTGTTCTGTATTCATTCTCATATCTAATCTTGCATCCAAGTGATAACTAAATCCTCGTTCTTTTTCATCTAATTGAGGACTTGATACTCCAAGATCAAATAATATTCCATCTACTTTAGTTACATTTCGTTTTTTTAATTCTTCTTTTAAATTACAAAAATTACTTTTTATAATTTCATAATTGTTTCCGATACCAGATAGTTTGTTTTTACTAAAATTAATTGCTTCACTATCTTGATCAAAGGCGAAAAGACAACCCCTTCTTACTCGCTTTAATATTTCACTGGAATGTCCAGCATAACCTAATGTAGCGTCTACGTAGATACCGTCTTCTTTCAAATTAAGTGCGGCTATAGACTCTTGTAATAAAACACTTATATGCATATTAATCACCATCTACCCAATTTGAATCAAATAAATTTTCTGCAATGTCTGATAGGTCTTCCTTATTAGTATTATAGAATTTGTTCCAGTTCTCTTCTGACCATATTTCAAGTCGATCTCCCACGCCGACTATAACGCAATTCTTTTCTAAGCCGGCGTAAGAAATCAATGGAGAGGTAATATTGATTCGACCTTGTTTGTCAAATTCCATTGCAGTAGCACCAGAGAGAAAGAAGCGCATAAAACTACGTGCATCTTTCTTTGTGAAAGGTAGTTGATTTAATTTATTTACTATTTTATCCCAGTGAGGTTTAGGATATACAAATAGGCACTGTTCTAGGCCGCGGGTTATGATAAATGCACGTCCTAGTTCTTCTCTAAACTTTGCGGGTATTATAATTCTACCCTTGTCATCAATTGTATGGTTATATTCTCCCATCAACATATTAATCCCCCACTTTTCACCACTTTCGTCCACTGCTACCCTAATATTACTATCAAAGTTATATTTTGTAAACATTTTTTTATAAAAAATAAAAAAAGACTGTCAAATTGACAGTCTCAAATTAACTTAGTGTTATTTTTTCTTTTTATTGGAATTTAATACAAATATTAGACCAGCACCAATTAATACACATATAACTCCACAAGTGATTGCTATTACCGAATATGTAACTGCAGTATTTTTTACACTTACTTTTGTTCCACTTGGTTTTGTATTATTCTTATTATCATTATTTGGAGTATCTGGGTCATCTTCTGGAATATATTCCATTGCTTCTATTATACCCTTTAAAACTTCTGTCGCTTCTTTTCCAGTTTTTGCTAGATTTAATTTTAAACTTTTTAATGTTTCTCCATCTAATTTTTCTGCTTCTATTCCATTATCATTTATTTTTGAATTATAAATATCAACTGTATTGTAATCAAGGTCTAGCTCCATAATATAATGCATGATAAAATTTTCTGCGATATATAATGTTAATTTTTCTTTATCAGATTTAGGAGTAATTGTCATTACACCATTTTCTATTTCATATTTAAGCTTAGTACCTTGGTAGTTTATTTCTTGAAATTCTGAGTTAAAAACTATTGAATCTTCACCAGTAGTATCGCCAATACCACCTATGTCTATCCCTTTAGCAAGCGCTGTTTTTAATGAGTTCCAACTTTCTTCTTTGTCTCTTCCATTATATGATAAATTAATTTTAAGTAATTTTGGTATCTCGTTATTCTCATCTCCAGTTACTTCTAATGCTAAGCCATCTTTTAAAACATCATATTTATTAAAATCCACACTATATAATAATACATTAAAAGTATTACTATAATTCCAGATTATTGAAAGATTTAATGCTTGTGCAGAAAATATTTCACTTTCTTTTGGTTCTTTAAATGTTACTTCAAGTATATTATCTTTTATCTCATATGAAGCTGTATAATTTTCACCATATTCTTTACCAGTTATATATGTTATTTCTTTTTTCTCTTCATCAAGTTTAATTTCTGCATTAACATCTACAGCAAGAAATAATGTCACAGTCATTAATAGACCAAATAAAATTTTAAATATCTTTTTCATAATATAAACCTTTCTTGTACTATCTTATCATAATTTAAGTATATTAATTTATATCTTTCTGTGCAAGTTAAATTATGCCTTTTTAACACTTCTTTACATTTTAAATGTAAAGAAAAAGAAATAGAGGTTGTCTATTTCTTATCTTTTATGATGTTTAGTATGTAATCCTTAAACTCATCTTTTGAAACTGTTGTTGTATCAGTACTTCCGTATTTTCTATAACTTACAAGATTATCACTTGATTCTTTATCACCTATTATTAATGAATATGGAATCTTTTTAGTTTGAGATTCTCTCATACGATAACCTAATTTTTCATTTCTATCATCAAGCTCGGCTCTTATATTAAGTTCTTTTAATTCATTTAAAACTTTTTCTGAGTATTCCTTATGAATTTCTGGATTTACTGGAATAATATTAACTTGAACTGGTGATAACCAAGTTGGTAATGCCCCTTTAGTTTCCTCTAATATATATGCCATAAATCTATCTAGTGAACCTAGGATTGCTCTATGTAGTACTACTGGTGTTTTCTTAACTCCATCTTTATCTACATATTTTAAATCAAATTTAGCTGGTAAGCAGAAATCTAATTGACAAGTAGATAATGTTATTTCATTTCCTATTGCTGGTTTTACATTAACATCTAATTTTGGCCCATAGAATGCAGCTTCACCAATTTCTTCTGTATATTCAATTCCTAATTCGTTTAAAACTTCACGTAATTCATTTTCAGCTTTATTCCACATTTCATCATCTTGATGATATTTCTCTTTATCTTCTGGATCTCTTAGTGATAATACACATCTATAGTTTGTAATATTAAAATCTTTATATACATCAAATATTAAATCTACAACACTTTTAAACTCTGATTTAATTTGTTCTGGTGTTACAAAAAGATGTGCATCATTTTGACAGAAATGTCTACCACGTTCTATTCCTTTAACTGCACCACTTGCTTCATATCTAAAGTCATGGGCAATTTCACCAATTCTTATTGGTAAATCTTTATATGAATGTAATTTATTTGCATATATCATCATATGATGTGGACAATTCATTGGACGAAGTACAAATGATTCTCCATCTACTTCCATTGCTGGGAACATATTTTCTTTATAGTGATCCCAATGTCCTGACGTTTTATATAGGTTAACTGTACCTACACACGGTGTTAATACATGAAGGTATCCTAATTTTCTTTCTTTTTCTTTTATATAGTTTTCTAATTCTTGCCATATTATATAACCATTTGGTAAGAACATTGGTAGTCCTCTTCCTACTAGATCATCAGACATAAATATATCTAAGTCTTTTCCTATTTTTCTATGATCTCTTTCTTTAGCTTCTTCAAGCATTTTTAAATAAGCATCTAAATCTTCTTGATTGTCAAAACAAATTCCATAGATTCTTTGAAGCATTTTGTTTTTAGAATCGCCTTTCCAATATGCACCACTTACTTTTAAAAGCTTAAAGTATTTTAATTCTTTAGTTGATTCAACATGTGGACCACGACATAAATCAGTAAAGTCACCTTGAGTATAACAAGAAATAACTGTATCGTTTTCATCCATTCTAGATATTAAATCTATTTTATATGGGTCATTTTTAAATTGTTCTAGTGCTTCTTCTTTAGAAAGTTCATGTCTAACAATTCTTTTCCCATCTTTAGCGCATTTTTTCATTTCCTTTTCTATTTTTTCTAGGTCTTCTTCTTTAATTACTTCATCACCTAAATCAATATCATAATAGAATCCATCTTCTATTACTGGTCCTACCCAAAATAATGCATTTGGATATAAATGTTTTACTGCTTGTGCTAGTAAATGTGCACAAGAGTGGTTCATAATACTTAGTTTTTCATTTTCTTTAATATTCATAATTATCTCTCCTCTTATATCTATTATATACTCTTTCTCTTTTCATCTTTTTTATAACTTTAGTAGGCTTGTGCTTTTTTATTTTTGAATTATCAACTCTGTTTCTAAACTCTTGATAAACAAGGGCAGCAATGCAAGAATTAGGACTATTTCTTAGATTATACAGGGTTTCAAAGTTTTGAAATGATAATGCAATTCTATAAGCTTCATCATCAATAATTTCATTATTTACTTCTCTTTTTAATAATTCTTCTGAAAGAAGTTTACGCATATCATAATCATCCATCGTTTTAATTTTATAGTACAGCCATTCGATTGGTCTTTTTTCTAATTCAATCATTTTCTCCCCCCAATAAAAAAACTCCTAATTTTAGGAGTGAATTACACGGTACCATCCTTGGTTTAACTTGATTTAGATAACGGCAATGCCGGGATTCCTTTTCAGGTCCTACTCTAAAGGTAGTAACTATAATAAATTCATATTAGTTTACACCAAACACTAACTCTCTATAAATCATTTATTATAATCTTGTCCTTTGTCTCTGTAATTAAGTTCATATTATCACAAATATGAAAATTATTCAATATTTCATCTTAAATTTTTACTAATTAGTTCTACTTCTACTGATAGTTGTTTTATTCTTTCTATTATTCTTCTTGCTTTCACTTTATCAATACTGTTAGATGCAGTTGTAAAATGTTTTTCTAATTCTAAAATAGTAAAGTTCGATGTAAAAAATGTTGGAAGTCCTTCATCCATTCTGTATTGTAATATTGGTTCAATTACTTCATCTCTTCCCCATGCAGTTAAATATTCTGCCCCTATATCATCTAGTAATAAAAGTGGAGTATGTTTTAATAAATAGAATTTTTCTGAATAATCAGTTGAAAATGAATCTTTAAGACTTCTTAGTAATTCTGGGGTATGTATTATTACTGAAGTAGTTCCACTCTTAGCCAATTCATTAAATAATGCTGAAATAAGATATGTCTTACCACTTCCAAAACTTCCATGTAGGTATATTCCTTTTGGATTAGTTCCTTTCTTGTATTCATTTATAAAATTCTTTATTGCTTTTATTATTTCTATTCTATTTTTATCATTTGTATATATATTCTTTATACTTGCATTTTTTATATCTTTTGCTACATCAAATACTTGAACATTTTCTCTATATTCTTCTTTTTTCAAATATTTACACATGTCATATGAAAAGTTAATAGTATTTTTATTTTGCTTTGGAGTAAGGCAAAAACCTCTAACAGAATTTGAACAAGCAGCAAGAGATGGACAGTTACTACAATTTGTATGTTCCTTGCTAGAATCCATTAATCTTGATGTATATTTCATTCCTACTTCTTCATCTATTTTATATTGTGTAATTAGTCTTCTAAACGCTTCATCTTCTAAAGCTTTTATGTAATTTTGTTTTATTGAAGTACTAATTTTACTGTTTAAAAATTTATCTATTTTTTCCATATAACCACCTAGGTATATTTTAGCACATAAAAAGATACTTAACAATTAGTATCTTTCGTTTTATTAGTCGCCAGCTTATGGGGTTTCACTAGTACTATCAGTACCAGTAGGGGTATTATTAACTGCGACTATATTTATATTAAAGATTCTATTTAATTCAGAATGAGTTAGATCAATATGTATTGAATATATTGCTTTGTCTAGTGAGGAATCGTCTGAGCTTACTTTTGTTTCTGTATATATAACATCATCAACTGCACTTACAAATTTACTTGGAAACTCATAAAACATATTACCATACAATATACCGTTCTTTTTAACAATTAATCTTTTAGGATTTGTAGTATTTGGTTGAGTGTTTGCAATAACTCCATTAAATGCTATTTCAATTCCTTGTTGAAAGTCTGCTTTCTCGATTGGACTTAATGATAAGTCATCATTTTGGTCTAGTCCTTTAATTTCTTTAATTCCTTCACAATTGAATAGGATGTCATCTTCTACTACTTTTACTATTTGATTTCTATACGAATTCATTTCTTTTACCGAAGTTGCATTTTGTTGGCGTTCTCTATAGTGGTCAACTACTTTAAAAAGAGCTAATACTATTGACATTACAAGTACAAAAGTAACTAATAATTCCGCAATTGTAAATCCTTTATTATTTTTCATATCCTAACCTCCTATTGTAACCACTATTGTTGCATATTTTTTATTTACATCTTTATTACTATTATTTTCTTTATCACCAGAGAACTTTATCATGAAAGCTTTTGTTATGTTTTTTTCTTCTCCAATTTTTCTTTTTATATAATATTCGCAATAGTTTTTTAAGCCTTTATCATTTTCTATATCTCCACAATCCTTACCAGTATCATATGTATAAATTGCTTCTATTTTTAAAGCTTTTCCTAGTTCTTCATAAAAATCAGGTGAACCTGTGCATTTTTCATTCGGTCTTACTCTAACACAAGTAAGTTTAAGTTCTTTTTCTTCTTCATTAGTATTACTTGCCAATACCGACAATGCTATATTATTAGTATTATCCTCTACATTTAACATTTCCTCATATAGTGTATTTGCTAGATATATTTCTTGTGGATTATCATAGTTTACTACTCTTTCATATCTACTAATTAATGGTATTACGTTCATTGCTAGATAGGTAAACATTCCTAGTACAAATACTGAAACTATTATTGCTTCTGCTAGAACAAAGCCTTTGTTATTTTTTTTCATAAACTTTATCCTTCCTTACTTGATTATATTCTGATAATATTATATAATAAATTGTAGTAAAATACTAGAATAAAAGATAATAAAGGGGCAAAAATATGATTCAGTATGATGTAGTCAACGTTCCAATAGTTGATATTGTTAACCAAATTATTTTATATGCTTCAACACATAGAGCAAGTGATATACATATGGATCCAAAAGAAGATTGCTTGTTGATTCGTATGCGTATAGATGGAGAATTAAGGAATCACACAAAGATTCCAAAATCATATGAAAGAAATTTAATTACTAGGGTTAAGCTTATTTCAAATATGAATATAACTGAAACTAGACTTCCTCAAGATGGTGCGATAAAAGGTAAAATCGAAGGAAGAGATTTGGATATGCGTGTATCTGACTTACCTACTAATGAGGGTGAAAAGATAGTTATTCGTATTCTTGATTATTCTAAAAGTTCTGGTGGTATTGATTCGCTTGGATTCTCTGCCAAAAATTTAGATTTATTAAAGAAAATGATCGCAGTTCCAAATGGTATCATATTAGTAACTGGTGCGACTGGTTCTGGTAAATCTACTACTACATACTCTATATTACAAGAGTTAAATAAAGAAAACGTTAATATTATAACTGTTGAAGACCCAATAGAAATGAATATAGAGGGCGTTAACCAAGTACAAGTTAACAGTGAAATAGGTCTTACATTCGCTAATGTACTACGTTCTATATTACGTCAAGACCCTAATATAATTCTAATAGGAGAAATTCGTGACTCTGAGACTGCGCAGATTGCGGTAAGAGCATCTATTACTGGACACTTGGTTTTATCAACACTACATACTAATAACTCGTTAAGTACAATTGAAAGACTTCTTGATATGGATGTTGAAAGATACTTATTGTCTAGTGCGCTTACTGGAATTATTTCACAAAAACTGGCTAGAAGACTTTGTCCTAAGTGTAGAGTTTTAAGACCAACTACCGATTATGAAAAAGAAATATTTAGATTAGTTTTAAATAAAAATGTTGAACAAGTATATGATGCTGGTAAATGTGATGATTGTACAGAAGGATATCATGGACGTATTGCTTTACAAGAAGTTTTATATATAAATGATCAATTAAGAAGTAGTATATCTAATCCTAAGACTACTAAGGATGAATTAAACAAACTTGTTTATACTAGAGATGTTACTACTCTACTTGGAGATGGACTTGAAAAAATAATTGATGGTATTACAACTTTCTCTGAAATATTTAAGCTTATTGAAGTTGATTTGGAATTAAAATCTTTAAAGAAAAAGGCTGCAGAGAAATTTGGTGAGGTTGAAAACGAAGTGGTTAATACACCTCCTCCTGTTGTAAATAATCCTGTTAATGTGGCTCCGCCAATACAAGAAGAGACTAAAGTAGATGATGCAGAATTAATAATTGATGAACCTGTTAATCAAGCTAATGTTGATATAACAACCCCTTCTGTAGATAGAGTTGTTCCAATTGAAGCACCTACTCTTGAAATTAATTCTAATCAAGTAAATAATGTTGGAACTATTAATCAAGAAGCGCCTGCTAACCCATATACGTTTGTTCCAAGCCAAAATATTCCAGATGCTTCAGATGATCAAATTATAGATATTATAGATGAGCCGGTTAATCCAGCCGTCCCTCCTGTTCCTCCTGTTTCTCCTATACCTCAAGATCCAATGCATGCATATTTTAATCAAACTAATAACGTAAATTAAAGAGAGCTTTTAATTAAACTCTCTTTTTTCTTCTAGTACTAATTTTAATACTTCATTATTTATATCTTCTATTGTTCTTATTTTATTATCTCTTATACAATTAATGTATTTCCAATTATATAATTCTTTTAATTCTAGATAACAAGCTTCTGCATGTCTTAAGTGTGCTTCACTTTTTTCATGTTCATCTAAGCTTGTTCTATTTTTCTTTAATTCTTTTGCGTATTCATATGGCATATGTAAGAATATTGTTACATCTGGTTTTGGAAGTTCTAATAACCAATATTCTAACTTATCTATCCATTGATACATATTAAATCTCTCATCTTTATCTAGAATTTTACTTCCTTGATGTGCTAGATTTGAAGTAGTATATCTATCTAATATTACAAAGTATCCTTTGTCTAAATATTCAATTACTTCACCTATATTGTATTTTCTATCCGCGGCATAATATAATGACGCTACTTTAGGGTCAACGTTAACTGCACCCTCTGTGAAATAAGAAGGACAAACTTCAGGCTTTCCTAAATAAGGTCCCCCAACTATTTTACCTGTTGGTGTGTCATATCTTGGAAAATCTATTCTTATACAATTTAGATTTAAATCATTAAGTCTTTTTTGAAGAAGTTCTGTTTGCGTTTGCTTTCCACTACAATCAGTTCCCTCTATTACAATCAATTTACCTCTCATTTATACTACCCCTTTCTAGTATACAAAACGTGTTTGTATTCTACTCCATCACATTCATTATTACTTAGTACTTTTCTATTCCATTTTTCCTTGTCGAAGTTTGGAAAAAATTTATCTGCATCATATTCTTTATCTATTTCTGTTATATACATAGAATCTACATAATCAATGAACAAGCTATATATTGCTGCACCACCTATTATGAATATTTCTTCATCTCTTGTCTCTAAAGCTTTTAAAAGCGTATTAAAATCATAATATACTTCTACTTCATCAGGAAATTTATAATCATCAAGTGTTAATACTATATGATGCCTATTAGGAAGTAATTTTGGTAGTGAATAAAATGTATTACTTCCCATAATGATTGTTTTACCACTTGTTTTTTCTTTAAAAAACTTTAAATCTTCTGGGATATGCCATAAAAGTTTATTATCTTTTCCTATTTCCATATTTTTCCCAACTGCGACTATTAAACTTAAATTTTTCATCTGCCTCACCTATTGTGCAATTGGGAATTTAATAGGTCCCATATGTTCATATTTTTTAACTTTTATATCTTTTAATTCTTTTGAGTTGTCAAATTTATAGAAGTCATCTATTTCTGAGTTTAACCATAGAGTTGGTGCTTTTATATCATCATTTTCATCAAATCTTTTAATTTGTTCTTTTATTCCATCTACTTGATTTACATATATATGTGCATCTTTTATACTCCAATCTATTGTTCCTGGTTTTAATCCAGTAACATGTGCAATTAAACTAAGTAGTGTTGCATATTGTGTTACATTAAATGGAAGCCCTAATGGTACATCACAACTTCTTTGATGAACCCACATGTTTAAATATCCATCTGTGACATCCCACTCACTACTCCAAACGCAAGATGGAAGTACTGCGGTTTTTAGATAATCATCTTGCCAAAGACTCATAACCATTCTTCTATCTTCTGGGTGGTTTTTTATTTTATCTAATAGTGTATCAATAAGAGAAAATTTATTAACAATATAACCATATGCGGTTCCTATTGTGTGTGCATATTCAACTCCAAAATCTTTTTCTATTTGCTTTTTTTCTCCATCTATAAGTTGGGTTGCTCTCCACTTACCATCTTCACTAATTTCCCATTCATCCCAAATATGAACATTTCGTTCTTGTAACCATCTTACATCATTTGATTGTGCTTGATAAATCCAAAGCATTTCAGTTATTGCTTGTCTAAAATATAATTGCTTTGTCGCAAGTACTGGAAATTCTTCTCTTAAATCAAAGTGTAAGTGATAAGATGGAATCTTAATTGAATTGGTACCTGTTCTATTTTCTACCTCTACTCCTTCAGATAATATTTTTTTACATAATTTAATATACTCACTATCCCATTTTGTCATTTAATTACCTCCAAAATATAAACTACTCTACTATGTTGTTATTCTCATCAAAATCTAATTTAATTACTTTTCTACTAGCTAGATAATCACACATGTGTACAAAGTTTTGATATTTATTTTTTGGAATTGGTAAGACTTCATTTCCATCAAAATCTTTATTCCAAGCACCCATATGTGATGAGATAACATTACAGATAAACTCTATATCTTCATCACTCATTCCTAGATTTTTAGTGTTATCTTTTACATATTTTGCGGCAAGTAATGGATGTTCTACTTTAGTGTATTTACTATGTTCCATACCACTTTTTAATCCATCATGTAACATAAGCGCTATAAGCATTAACTGTCGTTCTCTTTCTGTATATTTATCACCAATTAATGGATCTGATAAAAGTTCATATGCTATTCTTACAGCGGCTTTTGTATGTCTTAATAGACCTCCTTCACCTAATGCATATGATGGATGATATTTACCAGTTGATGATGCTGGTACCTCAAAGAAATAATCAGGTAAGCCATCTATTAAATAACAAGCATCAGCTTTTAGAGTTTGATCTTTTATATATTTTAAAACGTCTTCAAATTTTTCTACTTTATTCATGTTACCTCCTACACTACAAATAATTATATCACATCAAACAAACGTTTACAACTAATCCAATATAAAATTTAGTAAAATATTGTTTGAAACATATAGTTTATCTTTTGGAATATAAATATAATTATCTTCTTCTATTAGTAATCCTTTATTTATTAAATCATCTATATTAAATACATCTCTTATGTCAATACTAAATTTTTCTTTAAAGGTTTTTTCATTTATTCCTTTCATTTTACGAAGTCCACATATTAGTTCTTCTTCCATCATTTTATTTTTATCAAGTTTTTCTTCGTATATTTTGTAATTACCTTTTAAATACGAATTAATTCCTCTTGTATTTGTATATCTAGTGTTTTCTATATAACCTGATGCACCTAGTCCAAATCCATAATAATTTAGGTTATTCCAATAGTTTAAGTTATGTCTTGACTCTAATCCTTCTTTAGAAAAATTACTTATTTCATAATGCTTATATCCAATGTTTTCTAAGTAATCAATTATATAATAATACATTTCTCTATCTAGTTCTTCAGAAATTGGTTTTATACCATCTATATATAATTTAGTATTTTCTTCTATTATTAATGAGTAAATAGATATGTGTTCTACATCTAAACTTTTAAAAAAGTCTAAGTCACATTTTAAATCTTCCATTGTTTCATTTGGAAATGCATACATTAAATCTATGTTTATATTGGAAAAATATTTTTTCGCAAGAAAAATTTTATTTTTTATGTCTTCTATTTTGTTTTCTCTATTTAAAAGCTTATAAAATTTATCATTTATAGTTTCTATTCCTATACTTAGTCTATTTACTTTATTGGATTTACAAAGACTTAAAAATTCTTCATTTATATCGGCTATATTAGCTTCTATCGTAAATTCATAGTTTGGTTCTATATTTAATTTATTTGTTATGGAAAACAATTTATTTAACTCTTTTTTACTAAGTATAGACGGAGTTCCTCCACCTATATATATCGTTTCTAGCATATCTTGTTTATAATTGTTATTTACTTCATTTGATAGTTCATCTAAATATGATAAAGCTAGATTTTCATTATAAAACATTTTTGCAAAATCACAGTAACTACAAATACTCTTACAGAAGGGAATGTGTATATATAAGCTTTTCATTATGATTTGTGATTCCCTGGTTTGTGTTTATTAAGTACATTAGATAATTCGCTATATAATTCTTCACCAAGTATTTCTTCACTTAAATTGTCGCTTATTGTTGATTTTGGTATATTCATAAAACGTTCTGTTTCTCTAAGAGACCAGTTAAAATTAATTATCTTCTCTGCAAGAATGATTGCTTCTTCTTTTGTTATGGAATGTTTTTTTGAAAAATTTTCTCTTCCTGTTGGAACACCATTCTTACCACCTTTTATAGCACCTAAAATAAGATTATTTTGTTTTTTCATTTCAACGAGTTTGAATGTATCTGGATAAATCTGTTCTAATTTTTTCATATGAAGTTGAAAACTTTTTTTACATATTTTAAAGTGGTTTGCAGCATCTGCCATAGTAACTTCATTATCTAAATAATAGTTTGCCTCTTCTAATAATTGTTCATTATTCATATTGCTTGTTTCCCTTCTATTATTTTTTGTAGTTATTTACGTTTTTTATTTTCATCATATTGGTTAGAGACTTCATTATATAAATCTTCTCCTAGAGTTTTCTTTGTAAACAAATTATATAATGTTGAAGTACTAACATCACTTTCTAAGCCTCTTAATGTTGTTTTTTGCTCAACCATATTTTTTGCTAGTTTAATAGTTTCCTCTTCACTTAATTTTTTATGTCCTAGGTTTCCACTTGTTGATTTACCTTTTATCCATTTTTCAGCTTTCACTTTATCTAGAATGGCCTGTCTTTTTGGATCTAATCTAGTTGTGTCATATAGCCCTTCAAAATGTTTTACAAGGGCTGTTTTTGAAATACCAATTTGTTTAGCAATTTCACCAATTGATTCATCTGTATTTATATATCTTTCTGCAGCATATCTTACTATTTCTTTTGTAATAATCATTATTCTTCACCATCCATACTTAATACGCTCATAAATGCTTCTTGTGGAAGTTCTACACTTCCAACTTGTTTCATCCTTTTTTTACCTTCTTTTTGTTTTTCAAGTAGTTTTCTTTTTCTAGTTATATCTCCACCATAACATTTTGCTAAAACATCTTTTCTTAAAGCTTTAACTGTTGCTCTTGCAATTATATGATTTCCAAGTGCAGCTTGTATTGGAATTTCAAACATTTGCCTTGGGATTGTTTTTCTTAATTGTTCTACTACGCTTTTACCTCTATTGTAAGCAAAATCTTTGTGTACAATTACACTTAATGCATCTATTACTTCTCCGTTTAATAAAATATCCATTTTAACTAGATTACTGGTTCTATTGCCAATAAATTCATAATCAAATGATGCATATCCTTTTGTATATGATTTTAATTTATCAAAGAAATCATATACTATTTCAGATAATGGTAATTCATAGTGAATATTAACTCTAGTTGCATTTATATATTCCATGCTTACATAATTTCCTCTTTTGTTTTGGCACAATTCCATTATAGGTCCTATAAACTCACTTGGAGTAAATATGCTTGTTTTAATATAAGGTTCTTTTATTTCTGAAATTGTTTGTATTTCTGGCAACTTATTAGGAGAGTCAACCATTATAGTTTGTTTATTAGTAAGTATTACTTCATATACAACTGAAGGTGCAGTTGTAATTAATTCTATGTTAAATTCTCTAGTGATTCTTTCCTTTATAATATCTAAATGTAATAGTCCTAGAAATCCACATCTAAACCCAAAACCTAATGCAGTTGATGTTTCTGGTTCAAATACCAAAGAGGCATCATTTAGTTTTAATTTATTTAATGCATCTCTTAAATCTTCAAATTTTGTTGATTCGATAGGATATAATCCGCAGAATACCATTGATTTCATAGGTTTATATCCAGGTAATGGTTCGGAAGCTGGGTTTTCATCTAATGTTATAGTATCACCTACTGCAACATCCATTATATTTTTTATACTTCCTACAACAAACCCTACTTCACCACTAGAAAGTTCATCTATTTTTTCTTCTTTTGGTGTATTTATAGTAAGTTCTGTGACATCATATACTGCATCACTTTGCATAAATCTTATCTTATCTCCAACTTTTAATGAGCCATCTACAACTCTTACTGATGCGATTACTCCTTTATATGAATCAAATACACTGTCAAATATTAATGCTTTTAATTTAGATGCACTTTTACCCTTAGGAGATGGTACTCGTTCTACAATTGCATCTACTAACTTTTTAACTCCTTCTCCTGTTTTAGCACTGGTTAATATTATTTCATCTTTTGAGAACCCAATTAAATCAATTAATTCTTTACTTACTTTTTCTACATCTGCGTTTGGTAAATCTATTTTGTTTATTACTGGAATTATCGTAAGATTAGATTCTAGTGCAAGATATAAATTAGCAAGTGTTTGTGCCTCTACTCCTTGGGCAGCATCTACAACCAATATTGCTCCTTCACATGCGGCTAGACTTCTAGATACTTCATAGGAAAAGTCTACATGTCCTGGGGTATCTATTAAATTTAATAAATATTCTTCATTGTTATAGTGATATTTTAAGGAAGCCGTGTTTAGTTTTATAGTTATACCACGTTCTCTTTCTATATCCATATTATCAAGTAATTGTGCTTTTGCCTCTCTTTTACTTACAGCATTAGTTATTTCAAGAATTCTATCAGCTAGTGTACTTTTGCCATGATCAATGTGCGCTATAATACAAAAGTTTCTTATATTTTTTTGTTGCATTTTTATCACCTTTTATTATTTTATCATAATTTGTTGCAAGAAAAAAGATTATAGTTTTTAATATCCTATAATCTTATATAGTTTAATGTTTTAATGATAAAGTTTTTACTTCTTCATTATTATTAATATAGCTATCAAAATAACTATCTAAATCTGCTTCAGACACTTCTATATCTAAATCTGGCATTTCATCTGCTTCGTATTCATCATTAGAAGATGTATCCTCTTCAGATATTTCTGTTGTTTTATCAATAGTATCATTAGTACTGTTAATAGATGATTGGTAGTTTTCTACTTCTGCTTCAGGAATTGCAGAGTATTCTTTTCCTACTGTATTAGGATCAACTATATCTGGATCTGGTCCATCCAAGTAAGGATCATCATTTTCATCAAATGTAGGAATATTTGGTTCATCTACATCACTACCTGGTTTTTCATTTTCATCTTTAGTTGGAGTTTTTTCATTTTCTCTTTTTGCTTCTTCTTGAGCTTCTTTATATAAACGTTCAGCTTCTTCTCTTTCTGCTTTACCATTTTGTTTATCGGCTTCTAATGCAGTATTCATTGATTCTGTCCATCCTAACTTATATGCATTAACCATATTGTCATTTACGTTAGAACCACTATTTTTATAGTTATTAACATCTTTTTCTAATCTTCTTTGAATTTGACTATCAGATAGTAATGTTTCTCTACCTTCATATGCATATCTATTTTTAGCAACATCATTTAATGTTCCTGCATCTTCTTCAATAACAACATATGAATTATCAATATCCATTGAATTGTAGATTGCACTATGTTTATATGCTCCTACTTCATTTGCATAATTATGTGCTGCTAAATAACCTTCTTTATAAGCTTCTTTGCATTCTAGACTGTTAAATTTATGTCCATTTACTTCGTATGTTTTTTGTTTATCTGCTTCTTCTTTTTCTTTATCAGTTAATTTGCTTTCATCTACTTTTTCTGTAGTTGTTTTCTTAGTATTGCTAATTACTTTACCATTTTTCTTAGCAAAATCTAATCTTTCTTCAGGAGTCATTTGATCCCAAACTTCTTTAGTAACAGTATATTTACTTTCATCCTTAGAGTCAATTTTAGTTAGACCTCTAATTCTGTTCGGGTATAATTTATCATCTTCTACTTCCATATTAGAACCAATTGTACTAGCAGCAGCTTTACGAATTTCTGTATAACTAGGTCTAGATGATTTTTCTTTTTTGTCTTTATTTTCAATTCTTCCTGTTGCTAATCTTTCAACTAAACTTTCTATATGGCTTCTTACATTTTGAATAGTACATGGACCACTTTCAGCTATTTTAATATGGTCAGATAATCTTTCACCTTTTTGTACTTGAGATTCTTTATTAGTTCTATATTGATCATCAAAGCTTCCTGGTTCAGTTGATACAACAAGATATTGTTGATAATCTTTTTCACCATTGGCATCACGATATCCACAAATCATATTAAATGCTAAATTCTTAACACAAGAAAGTGTAGCTTCATCGTTTTCTATACCATCTGAACCATTTATACCATGGTTATAGAAGTATGCAAATGTTCTAATAACTTTATCAGCATTAGTACTATTAGGTGCTTTATTAAATTCAACTATAGAGTTTTCAATCTTTTCAAACCAAGTCCTGTTTGCTTCATTTGATATTAGACTTGCTACTCCACTTGGTGCTTTACCATTCATTGCATATAATGACATTTTTGTAGTAAAGCTTTGATATTTAGCCATTATATCATTAGTATCAATTTCATCAGTTCCAAAGATTTCGTACATTTCTTCACTTGTATAATTATTTAATACTAGCTTAGCAGCAGCTACCTCATCATAAGTAAAATGTAATGTTGCTTCTCCATCTTCTTCAAGAGCAAATACATTTTTATCTAATGCTTTTGAATTAAGTGCTTCTGTAACTGAGAATACATTTTCAGCAAATACTCTTCTTTCATCATCTTTTTTCATTGAATTCATTAATGATTCAAAAGATTTATTTGTTGATTCTTCATTTTTATTCTTATTTGTATTTTTGTTACATGAAGTTACTGCTGCGGCAATACCAGCAGCTCCTAATACACCAGCAGCTACTCCTATAGCTATTTTAGCAGCTTTCTTTTTATTGTAATTTTTTTCTAATTTATCTGCTCTAGTATCAAGTTCATCTTCATTTTCTACTTCGTCATCATTTAACTCGTTTGCTTCAGTATCAAAGTTTTGATCTTCAACATCAGTATTTATATTCTTTTCTTCATCTGAATCTGAATCAAAATAATTAAATGGGTCTGAATAATCTTCTGATGAGTCATCTCTACCACTATATATATCTATATCTTCATCTTCATGATTTATATTATTTTCATTATCTGAATCTAAGATAGAATCTGCTACAGGTGTATTCTCAACCTCTGCTTCTTTATTTTCTTCTTCAGCTTCAGCTTCAGTTTCAGCTTCAACTAATTCATCAGAGTATGTAGAATTATCAACTGGAGTTTGATTATTTCTTTTTTCTATTACTTCTTCTAATGCTTTTACTTGCTCTTTAGCAACTTTTGGATCATTAGAGATTTCAAAAAATTTCGAAACTCTTCCCTGCTTCTTTGCCTCTAGATTTTCATAAATAAATTTATCCATATCTTCTGAATATGGGACTTTTTCTACTGTTCCATCATATTTTTTTACATATGCGACTTTTTCATCACCATTTCCATCAATAACAAGAGCTTCTGTTTCATCATTAAATTTTTGTGCTGCTAGAATGTCTTCATTAAGTTTTTTCTCTTCTGAATTTTCTTCAATCACTTTTAAGTCTATTTTTTTCTCATCAGCAAGGTTTAGCATTTCTAATAGTTCATCAGATGGTATTCCTCTTGGATATACAACTTTTTCTAATCTACCATCTTTATATTCTACATATAAGATATCTTTTGCTCTTGTTTTGTCAGGATATTCCATATCTACACTAATTACATTTTCCCAATCAATTTTCATTATTAACACCTACCCTTTAACTCTTTTCTTACCAGTTAATTTATATCCTTTATTTATTAAAGTCTTATCATTTTGACTTTCACTCCATTTTATATCATAGCCAGCTTCTTTAATAAGTTTTCTTGTTTTGTATCTATATTGATAAATTGTTTTATATTGTGCTTTTCTATTTTGTTCATATCCTACAATTGAAGTTGTTTGACTAAATAAGTATGTTGTTTTTGTTTCGTATGCACTACATTTAACTGTTACACTTGAAGATATTTTAATTGTATCACTTGCAGTTAATGTTCCTACTTCTCTTGTATATATTTTAAATATTTTGTATGGGCTTGATGTACAAGTCTCATCACAATATGACCAATCAGTTCCAGCATATACATACTTAGTTGTTAACGTATCTGCTGGTTTTTCTTTTAATGGTTTAGTCATACCATAATATTTCCATCCATCATTGCTTCCTACTTTTACTGCATAAACCTTAGTTGAAGTTGTTGTTGTTCTGTAATAGTCATAACCTTTACATACTTTTTCAGTTATACTACCAGTTTTTTCTATAACTTTACCATATATTGGTTTACCTACTGTATAAACATATTTATCGAATACTTCTTTTTTACCTAAATCTTCTGTAATTTTAGTATCTGTTTTTCCAAATTTTGGAGGATTCTTTGGATCATAAGTAGATGTAGTCCAATCACTCCACTCGCTATATTCGTTTTCCCAAGTTTTCTTATATTCGTATTCGTATACTTTATCTTTTTTAATTACTTTGATACTACATGCATTAGTATTTCCAGCTTTATCTTTTACATATCCATATATTGTATGAGTTCCATCTTGTGTTACTTTATATGAATTGTTGTTTTTATATGTTGTGCTTTTTCCTATTCCGTATGAACCAATTCCACTTGTTTTGTCATATTTTTTCTTAAATCCAATTACAACATCACTTGTATAATGTCCATCTTCATAAGAACCACTTTGTACAGCTAAACTACAATCTGGTTTAGTAGCATCTCTTTTTACTTTAATACTACATACTGCAGTATTTCCTTTAGAGTCTTTAACATAACCATAGATTACTTTATTACCATCTTCATCAATAGTATAAGTATTCTTACCATTGTATGTTGTAGAAGTTCCTAAACCGAAGTCTGTAATATGAGCACCGTTTGTTGTCTTTTTAGATTTAAATCCAATTACAACATCACTTCTATACCAGTTGTTATCACCCATAGTACCTTTTTCTACTTCTAGTGAACAAGATGGTTCTGAGTAGTCAATTTCTTTTACTTTAACTTTCTTAACTGTTACATCGCAAACTGCTTTATTTCCAGCTTTATCTTTAACATAGCCATATACTTTAGTTGTACCAATTTTTTTAACTATATAATTAGTTTTAGAATTGTATGTAGCTTTAGATGAAGTTGTAACTCCATAAGATGAGATTCCACTAGTTGAATCAGTTCTACTAGTAAATCCAACATTTACATTACTTATATAATCTCCATTTTCATTTTTTGTACCTGATAATACACCCATGCTACAACTTGGTTTTGCTGTATCCTTTTTAACTACAACACTACATACTGCAGTTTCACCTTTAGAGTCTTTAACATAACCAAATACTTTAGTTGTACCATCATCTGTAACTACGTAAGAGTTTTCTTTGTTATATATTTCACTTAATCCAATTCCATATGAAGTTATTTTTGCTCCACTATTTGTTGTCTTTTTAGATTTAAATGAAACTGTTACATTACCAACATACCAGCCATTTTCACCTTTTTTACCCCTTGATATTGTTAATACACAAGATGGCTTGCCACTAGGTTTTGGATTGTTGCCCTTACCTCCACCATTATTTCCCTTGTTGTTATTGTTTACTGGCTTTGGTTCTTCTTCTTTTTCACAAATTGCTGTTTTACAATATGAATAGCATCCCAAATGAACTATTATGTAATTTTCTTCTTTGCTACATTTTAGATTGACTTTCATTTCATATTCTTCTGATTTTTTAGTTAATGTAACATACGAATTTCTAGTATCACATGTTTTACCATATTTATCAGTAAAAGGTAATACTAATTTCATATCTAACATTTCTTGTAATGTTAGTGTAACTGAATCTCCCTCTTTTTGAGGTAATCTATCAGTTGTAAAGTATGTTATTGCCGCTTCTTTCATATCATTAACATTATCTTTAAATATTCTATTATTTAATCCTGTTAAATCAACTTTTGGCAATAGCCATACTAATAATAGTACAAATACTACCGCAACTATTAATTTTACTATAAGATCTTTTAATGGAAATCCTCTTTTTTCTTCTTCCTCGTACATACGAATATCCCCCTCTCGTTTGGTTCATTATAATAACATATTTTTTAGAATTTGTCAATATTGAGCTCCACTACTGTGCATCCACTATTGAAGTTATCTAACTTATATGATTTAACCTTTTTATTTATTTTTAAATTCTTATGAACCTCATTTTTTAATGCTCCACTACCTATACCATGAATTATCAAAACTTTTTCATTTTTAAGCTTGATATTATCATTAATAAATTCCATCACTAATACTCTTGCACTATCTCTTGTCTCACCATGTAAATCTATACTTGGAATATTGTTATAAAACACTTTTAAATGTATCCATTGCCTTTTTTAAATCAATCGATGTTTTATCCATAGTTTCACAAGATAATGCTGCAGTTACATTAGAACGTCTCATCGAATCAGTAACATTGTAACCACTAGATATAAAGTATGTAAAAGCTGCATGATATATATCACCTGCTCCTGTTGTATCAACTACATTAACAGGTATTGATGGTATTAACTTATAACCATTGAAATAAGTAAAACTACCTGCTTCTCCTAATGTAATGATTGTATCCTTATCAAGCTTTTCTTTTAGTATTTCATATGAATTTAGTATTGTATTCATATTTGATGGATTTATTTCTACATTAGTATATTCACTCACAAACTCCTTAGAACAAATAACATAATCAGATAACTTTGCGAGTTCTATTACATCTTTTGTTACATTCCCTGCATCAAGTATTTTTATCGCATTTTTGTTCTTTTCAATAACCTTTTTTGCTAGTTCTTTTTCGTATCCATCCATATAGATTATGTCAAAACTCTCTTCTATATCCAAGTCTAGGTTATTTGTTATTTTGCTTCTAACTGTTACAACGCTTCTATCTCCCTCACTTGCATTACTAATAATGTAACTTACTGGAGTATTGAATGTTGGATCACTTAAAACTTTTAGGTATTTATTGTTTATGTTTTTGCTTTTTGAATTCTTAACTATTTCGCTTCCATAGAAATCTTTTCCTACTGCTCCAGCAAAATATACTTCCTTTCCCCATTTTGATAATAATGATGCTGCATTATATGCACTGCCACCATACGTTTTGTACTGCTTATCGATTTTTATTTTACTATCTTTAGATAAAGGCTTAGGAACCGGTAAAGTAATATCATACGTAGCCTGTCCTATGCAAATTATTTTCATTATATCACCATTATAATTATAACAAATTTCTTAAAAATTTACAGCACTTTTATCGGTTTTACACGATTTTTGTCTTTTTCATACACTTTATATAGTGCAAGTACAGATTTTTTACTGTCAACAAACATAATTTTGTCGCTTTTATATCTATTTTCTAATATTCTTCCGTTCTTAATTTTTTCTTTTATAAAGTTATCTACTTCAACTATCTCAAATCCATTTACTACATCTACTATTGGAATAATCTTATAATTGCCAGATTCAATATCTTTAATTGTATATGCACTATCTATACTAATATTTCCTTGTCTTGTTCTTTGCAAGTCTTCCATAGTTACTGGTATTTCTAGTTTTAGTCCTATATCTCTTATTAGACTTCTTATATAAGTTCCTTTACTTACGGATACCCTAAATTTAAAACTATCTTCATCTAATTCAATAAGTTTTATATCATATATTTCTATTTCTCTTTTTGGTAATTCAACAGGTTGATTGCATCTTGCATATTCATACAATCTTTTACCATTTACTTTTACTGCTGAGTATAGTGGTACTTCTTGTATACTCTTTCCTAAAAAACTATTTAATACTTGTTCTAGTTTCTCTTTTTTTATGTTATATGAATGATTTTCTTCTAAAATATTACCCGTTATATCAAGGGTATCTGTGGATATTCCAAGCTTTACAGTTGCAATGTACTCTTTTGTCTCACATGATAAATTATCAACCACTTTAAGTGCTTTTCCAAGGGCTAATACCAATACTCCAGTTGCTATTGGATCAAGTGTACCTGTATGACCTACCTTAGTGGTATTAAAGATTTTACTTACTATATTTACTACATCACGAGATGTATATCCTTTTTCTTTATTAATTACCAATATTCCATCCATATTATCACCAGATAAATAATATCACAATCATTAAAAAAAAGATAGAGTTCTATCCTTTTAGTATATGGTACTTCTTAATAATTCTATTTGTCTTCTTCTAGGATTAGTATATTTTAAAATTATATTTGGGTTTACATTATATTTTCTTTTGATTTTTTCTTGTTTTTGTTAAAGCATTTAATATCCTCTTCCCTCCATTCATTATAAATATTACACATATATTTATTTTTTCCTAAAAAAGTGTATAAAAAAAGAATCAAATTTCTTTGATCCTTATGATGACAATTTTACTTGTGATGGCTCTGCTTCTATTACTGGCATAAAATAAATTCCTGATGAAGCAAGTCCTCTTGTATGAATTGATCCATTAACTGCTAGTCTAGGGCAATAATTTGTACCTGGTGTTATATCACCGTTTTCCTTACATGGACAAGAATCACTATTACCACAAGATAACCAGATTGCAACATCAGCTTTATAATCACTTCTAAATCCAGATGAGCAATCAGCTTGTGCAGTATATTTACCATCGCAAAAATTATTTGAAATAGTATTATTACCACTTAGTATTTTTATGTCTTCTAATGTTGGAATTGTTTTTCCTGTAATCAAATTATTTTTAATTGATGTATAACTCATAATTGCTTTTTGCTGTGTTAAAAGAACTCTTATAGTGGTTCCACTTTTTATTACTATACCAGTATAAGAATTATTACCTACAGTTACAGTTACATTTTCCTTTACAGAGTAAGAGTGATAAGGATTTAGAGTGTTATTGGTATTGCTATAACTATACTTTTTGTCCTTTAATTGAATAATTGGAGTTGAGCCTTCTTTAAATTCTTTTACACCATCGGTTACTTTCTCATTTATCTTATCTTCACTTGCAAATTCAAATATGTTATTATTATTACCTATTGTTTTTTTATTAACTGAGTCATTTAAATATATATAATACTTATAACTTCCATTTTCTTTTAATGCAACTACCATTCCGGTAAATCTATTCTTGTCAACATCACTATCTAAATCGCTTAGTTTATATATCACCATATCACTAGTAGCCTCATCTATTATAGTCATTTTCTTTGCGGCATCTATAAATAATTCTGCTTGTTTTTGAGTTGCATTATTTTTTGTCTTTTTTATTACATTTTGAACTGCTGGGACAGCAATCATTAATAATACTCCTAATATAACAATTACTGCCAACAATTCAACTAATGTAAATCATTTTTTATTCTTCATAATCTACCTATTAAAACAATCTTATAATATCATTAAATGTTACATACAATAAAAGTAACATTATTAATATAAACCCAATACTGTGTATTATGTTTTCTGTTTTTGGTGATACAGGTGAACCTTTTATTTTCTCTATTATTAAAAATAACATTCTTCCTCCATCAAAAGCTGGGAATGGAAGTAAATTAATAAATCCAACATTCACACATAGCAACACAATCAATTGTATTACGTTTGCGATACCACTCTTTGCAGTTTCACCAACTATTGAATAAATACCAACTGGTCCGCTTAAATTACTTACACTTAATCCACCAGTAAATAATGATTTAACTATTACAGCCATTTGTCTAAATAATGCACCTATTTTTACAAATGGATATTTTAGCGTTGCTAGAAAGCTGTTATCTGTACCTGATGTGAATGTAATACCATATTTATATGTAGTTGTACCATCTACTACTTCTTTTTCTGGTGTTACTTTATATTCTTCTACAACGCCATTTTCTTTTTTTACTTTAAAGTCTACTGATTTACCATCTTTAACTAATGTTAAGTAAAGCTGTACATCATCTAATGTATAAGTCTTATGTCCATTTATCTCAAGTATTTCATCTCCTGCGGTAATACCTGCGGTACTTGCTGGATAGTTATCTACAGTACTTGATATAGTTGGAGTCATTATTGGTGCTTTCCAAATTAATGCATATACAAATAGTAATATAAACGCAAGAATGAAGTTGTTCCCTGCTCCAAAAAACATTATTAAGAGCCTTTGCCAAGCAGGTTTAGAATACATTTTTTTATCTTTATCTATAGCTGTATCATCATCTATTTCCTCTCCAGAAAGTTGTACAAATCCACCTATTGGAATAGCTCTAATACAATACTCTGTTTCACCTTTTTTATCTTTTTTTCCAAAGATTTTAGGTCCCATTCCTATTGAAAATTCATAAACGTATACACCAAACATCTTAGCAAATATAAAATGTCCAAATTCATGAACTAAAACTATAAGTCCTAGTATAAGTATAAAATATATTAATGTTAACATATGTCCTCCTATAAAATACTTAAAAATAGTAAAAATCCTAATACTATAAATATTATGCTATCTAATCTATCTAATATTCCTCCGTGTCCTGGAATTAAATTAGAAAAGTCTTTTGTATTATAGTATCTTTTTATTGAAGAAAATACCAAATCCCCTATTTGACCTAATATTGTAAGAATTAATGTTACAAGAACTATTCCAACAATTCCTACAGTAGGATCTATTACTTCATAAAAGTAAGCACTAGCAACTATAGTACCAACTAAACTTCCCCCAATCGATCCCTCTATAGTTTTATTAGGAGATATATCTGGTGCTAGTTTCCTTTTTCCAATTTTACGACCAGTTAGAAGCGCAAATGTATCTGTCATAGTAGCAATTAAGAATATATATATTATGTAATCTAGACTTATGTTTCTTATTGTTATAAGCAAATTAAAGCTAAGCCCTATAAATATTGTTGAACCTATTAAGAATAATGCATCATTTAAATTATATTTTTTTGAATCATTTATTAATACCATAGGTATTATGTAGACAAATATAAGAGATGCAATTATTCTATAATCCATATATATTCCTGTTGTTGATGAGTTCTCATTAAATAGAACAAACAGTGTAACTAACACATACGCTATTATTTCCATAAATGCTGGAAATTCTTTTTTCTTTTTTCTTGCTTTTAATAATTCGTATAACCCCATCCATGCAAGCACTGCCATAAGAATTGCATATGGAGTTTTTCCGATTAATAGTATTGGTATAAATATCGCAAGTAATACAACCGCACTAATTATTCTTTGTTTCATAATCTACTCCTCCAAATCTTCTAGTTCTTTTGTTATATTCATCTATTGCTAAGTCTAACTCTTTTTCATCAAAATCAGGAAAATAAGTATCTGTAAAATAGAATTCACTATATGCCATTTGATATAACATGAAATTACTTACTCTAAGTTCTCCACTTGTTCTTATAAGAAGGTCAATTGGTTCTAAATCATTATATAGATATTTATAAAATGATTCTTTGCTTATAGAGTTTAAATCTAATTTACCCTTTTCATAGTCAAGTGCTATTTTTTTAGATGCATCTATTATTTCTTCTTGTCCTCCATAATTTAGACAAATATTTAATATTCCACCTGTATTTTTACTTGTTTTATCTTCAACATTATCAATAGCTTTTAAAACATCTTCTCTTAATCTATCTTTTCTTCCTGAAATTTTAACTCTAATGTTATATTTTTGAAATGTCTTAATTTCTTTTTTGAAGTATTTGATTAATAAATCCATAAGATATGTTACTTCTTCTTCGCTTCTTTTAAAGTTTTCTGTAGAAAAAGCAAACACACTTAATATTTTAATACCTCTTTTTGCGGCATGTATAGCAAGTCTTTTTAGTATCTTACTTCCTGCTAGATGTCCTTCACTTCTTTTTTTACCACGTTTTGTTGCCCATCTTCCATTACCATCCATTATTATGGCAACATGAGTTGGAATACTTTCATTTATCATTTTTACCACCCTACTTATTAAGTATAATATATTTTGTTAATTACTACAATAAATTTTAAAAGTTTAAGAAAAACTTATGTAAACCAAAAAAAGATACCCTTAGAGTATCTTAATCTAGTTTAATTCTTTCTTCGATATATTTTACTACTTCTGATACCTTAAGAGTAACTTGTTCCATAGTATCTCTATCTCTTATTGTTACAGTATCGTTATTTAGGGTTTCATCATCAATTGTAAGTGCAAACGGAGTTCCAGTTATATCGCTTCTTCTATAACGTTTACCAATATTACCAGAATCATCATAACTACACATAAAATTTTTAGATAGTTCTTTATAAAGTTCTTTTGCTTTTTGGCTATGATATTTCTTTATTAGTGGTAGAATTGTTACTTTATATGGTGCTAGATAGGGATGAAATTTCATAACTTCTCTTTCTTCACCACTAGGAAGAGTCTCTTTATTATATGAATTAAATAATATTGCTAGAACAGTTCTATCAAGTCCATATGTAGATTCAATAATATATGGAATATATTTTTCATTGGTTTCAGGGTCAAAATATTCTTGTGATACACCACTATACTCTTGATGACGTGTTAAGTCAAAATTAGTTCTATTGTGTGTTCCATTTATTTCTCCCCAACCAAATGGGAATAAATATTCAATATCACATGCTGCCTTCGCATAATGTGCAAGTTTTTCATGATCGTGGAATCTTAATTTTTCTTCTGGAATTCCTAGAGTCATGTAAAAATTCTTACCAAAGTTTTTAAAGTATTCATATAATTCCATATCACTACCTTCCTTACAGAAAGTTTGATATTCCATTTGTTCAAATTCAATTGTTCTAAATGTGAAGTTTCCTGGTGTTATCTCATTTCTAAATGCTTTACCTATTTGTCCAATAGAAAATGGTAATTTTGCTCTCATACTTCTTTGTACATTTAAGAAGTTTACATATTCTCCTTGTGCATTTTCAGGCCTTAAATATACAACACTTTTAGCATCTTTTATAACTCCTCTATATGTTTCAAACATAAGCTTAAATTGTCTTATATCAGTAAAATTAGTTTTACCACATTTTGGACAAGGTACTTTGTGTTCATTTATATAGTTAATCATTTCTTCATTAGTCATTGCATCACCAATTGAAGAGTTAGTGAAATCATTAATTAAGTTATCAGCACGATGTCTAGTTTTGCATTCACGGCAATCTATTAGTGGATCTGCGAAACTATCAACATGACCTGATGCTTCCCATACTCTTGGATGCATTAATATGTCTGCGTCAACTTCATATGCGTTATCTCTTTCTTGAATAAATTTCTTTCTCCAAGCATCTTTTATATTGTTTTTAAGTCTTGCGCCTAATGGACCATAATCCCAAGTATTAGCAAGTCCTCCATATATTTCGCTTCCTTGAAATATGAATCCATATTGTTTACAATAATTAACTAAATCTTCCATTTTGAATTCGTTCATAAAGCCCTCCTTAATATTGAATTCCCCATACCACATGGTGTTTGGCTTCTCTACCACAGCAAACGCATTTGCCATCTATTAATTTTTCTTCTTCTAAAATACATCTTGATTTACAGCCTTTAATTTCTTTTATTTTAAGTTCACATTCTTCATCTCCACACCAATCTGCATGAATAAATCCTGGTTGAGTGTTTAAAATATTTTCCATATCAGTTAGATTATGTGCAGTAAATGTTAATTTATCCATTCTCTCTTTTGCGCTTTTATACATATCATTTTGGATAGTATCAAGTAATTTTTCTACATAGCTTACAACATCAATATCCTTAGATTCTACTATTTTTTCTCTAGTATCACGTCTTACAAATGTTACATTATTATTTTCTAAATCTCTTTTACCAATTTCTATTCTTATTGGAATACCATTTACTTCAGCTTCTGCGAATTTAAAACCAGGTGATTTTTCAGAGTTATCTATATAACAAGTAATATCATTTTCTTCTAACATTTCTTTATAAGAGTTAGCTAATGAATTAACTTCATCTGCATCTCCAATTGGAATAATTGCGACCTGTGTTGGCGCGATTCTAGGTGGTAATACTAATCCATTATCATCACTATGGACCATTATTAATGCTCCTATCATACGACTAGATGTACCCCATGATGTTTGATAAGCATACTCTAATTCATTTGATTTATTTAAAAACTTTATGTCATACGCACGTGAAAATTTTTGACCGAAATAATGACTAGTCCCAGATTGAAGTGCTATACCATTGTGCATTAATGCTTCTATTGTTAAAGTGTAGTCAGCACCTGCAAATTTTTCTTTTTCAGTTTTTCTACCTGTTATAGCTGGAATAGCAAGTATTTTTTCAAAGAATGTTTTATAAACATTTAACATATCTCTTGTTTCTTTTTCTGCTTCTTCTCTAGTAGCGTGTACAGTATGTCCTTCTTGCCACCAAAATTCACGACTTCTTAAGAATGGTCTTGTTTCTTTTTCCCAACGAAGTACGCTACACCATTGATTATATTTTAAAGGTAAATCTCTATATGACTTAACAACACTTGCATAATAATCACTAAATAATGTTTCACTAGTTGGTCTAATGCAAAGTCTTTCTTCTAGTTTTTTAGAACCACCTTCAGTAACCCATGCAACTTCAGGAGCAAACCCATTAACAAGTTCTCCTTCTTTTCTCATTAATCCTTCAGGAATTAACATGGGCATAGCAACATTTTTATGTCCTGTTTTTTTGAACATTTTATTCATCTCTTGTTGGATTCTTTCCCATATTGCATATCCATTTGGTTCTAGAATAATGCATCCTTTTACATTAGAATAACTTGATAAATGTGCTGCATTAACAACATCAGTATACCATTTAGCAAAGTCTACATCTCTTGAAGTTATTTTTTCATTTTTCATATAAACTATCCTCCTAAAATAAAATCTCCTAGAAAATGTAAGGACGATTTCCCGCGGTTCCACCTTACTTATCTAGAAGATCACTTTCAATATATTACTCCGACTTTTCCAAGGTCATCATCGCATTAATTAACTAGATTTTAATACAAACTTCTTTATTAGTCAAGAATTTACTTAATATTATTTAAGTAATATTGGTTATTAATTTTTTTGAATCTATAACTCATTATATTCATCTCATTTATATAATTTGATATCTCATATATTGATAAATTTGTCGCAATTAAAGTCTTTTCTTCTTTTTCATCACTTGAATATAGGTCAAATGTATCCTCATCTGTTTTTACTATAAATGCATAATATTTATTTATGTTTAAATACTCTTTATCTATTGTTACATTTTTTAAATATGTCACAATTATACTATCATCACTTTTTTCCTTACAGTACCAGTTTGGATAGTAAACATCATTTTTATAATTAACTGCCCCACAAGTTGTTGTGTTTTGTTCTTCCTTACTTATAGTTAAGTCACTACCAAATATTTCTCTATATTTATCTAGGAATGAATATGAATCAACATACTCTATATTTTTTTCATCTTTTAGGACATAATTTTGTGGGATATTGTACATAGTAACAAGCGATAAATAATCCCATGATAATTTTTTACCTCTATTTTTATATGATGCATAATCTATATTCTTGTTGTTTACATAATTATATAGTTTTTTAACATCTTTATTATTTAGAGATAACTCAGTTGTTAAGTTTGAATCTATAAGTACAGTATCTTTTATAATTTCTTTTTTTTCTTCTTTATTATTTGTAGTTTTAATTTTACTATATACTATATATCCACTAATAAATATTATCATTAGAAATATTAAAATTATAAGATATGTTTTTACTTTACTTGTATTTTCTTCCATCACACTATTCACCTATTAAAAGATACCATATATTTTTATTTTTTTAAAGTCATTATTTACCAAATTATAATTATTTGTTATAATTTATTAAGATAAATTAGGAGGCAGTTATGAATAATAAAGTTGTTATTATTGGATGTGGTAATGTTGGTATGAGTTATGCATATGCGTTACTAAATCAAAGAACTCAAGTAAATGAATTAGTATTAATAGATATAAATAAGGAAAAAGCGTTGGGAGAAGTAATGGATTTAAATCATACTCTTGCCTTTGCACCTTCAAGTATGGAAATAAGGGTTGGTGAGTATAGTGATTGTAGTGATGCTAAGATAGTCGCAATTGCTGCTGGTGCTAATCAAGAGATTGGCGAGACTAGAATGGATCTTATAAATAAGAATAGTAAAATATTTAAAAGTATTGTAACTGAAGTAAGAAAAAGTGGATTTAATGGTATATATTTAATAGCTACTAATCCAGTTGATGTTATGACTTATCTTACTTGGAAATACTCTTCTCTTCCTACTACACATGTATTAGGAACTGGTACTACTCTTGATACCGCAAGACTTAGGTATGAAGTTGCTAGAGCAATAGATATAAGTCCTAAAAATATACATGCTTATGTAATTGGGGAACATGGTGATAGTGAATTTGTTCCTTGGAGTAATGCAAATGTGGGGTTACAAAACATAAGAGATTTTCTTGATAACGATAAATTGGAAGAAATATGTAATAACGTTAGAAATGCTGCCTATGAAATCATAAATAGAAAAGGAAACACAAGTTATGGTATTGGAATGAGTATGGTAAGAATAACTAATGCTATACTTGAAAATGAAAACTTGATATTAACTGTTTCTTCATATGATAAAAATAATGATGTTTTTGTTGGTGGTCCTACTAAAATAAATAATAAAGGTGCAGTTGAAAGAGTTTATGTAAAACTTACTCAAGAAGAAACACTAAAACTTCAAAATTCAATTGATACATTAAAAAATGCAATTTCTAGTATTGATGATTTAAGAACAATAAACCCTGAAGTTGAAGAAATAGATTCAATAGAGGAAATTGATTTTCCATAAAAAAGAGATTTACGGATCTCTTTTTAATATTTCTTTTTTCTCTTGTTTTTCTTTAGTCTTAATACTTCTGAGAATAACAAATATCCTAGTTTCAATGTATCATGTCTAAAAACACCATTTTCTATAGTAATTAAATTATCTTCTATTATCTTTTTTACATTTTTCTTAGTCTCATCATAATCTATTAACACTGGGTCTTTTTGTTCTGTAGATAAATATTTATAAGCGAGACGTTCATCAATTTTACCATTATTTGCAATTACTACGTCAATTTTTCTTTTTCCTAAATAGCTATTTATTATTTTTAAGTGGTCGCTTACTTTAAATTTATCTGTTTCTCCTGGTTGAGTAAACAAGTTACAAGCATATACTATAGGTGCTGATGATTTATCTAATTTATTTATTATCTCTTTTGATAAAAGACATGGAAGAATACTTGTATATAAGCTACCCATACTAAAGACAATTAAGTCTGCGGATTTTATTTCTTTTAATAGGCTATCATTTATTTCAGGAGTTTCTTTATAAAAAACTCTTTTTATTTTTTTAGAACTTGTGGTTATAAAGTGTTCTCCGTCTACTACACTGCCATCCATCATTTCAGCTGATAATGTTATATTAGATTCAGTAACTGGCATTACATTTCCACAAAGGTTTAATACTTTGCCAAGTAACTCTATTCCCTGTTGTATACTACCAGTCATCTCAGTTGCTGCTGTTAGTAAGATATTACCTACTGTATGTTTATTTAGCGTACCATTAGTGTTAAATCTATGATTTAATAACTCTTCTACTGATGATTCTGTTTGTGACAGCGCAACTAAAACTTTTCTAATGTCCCCTACTGCTAATATATCAAATTCATCTCTTAATATTCCAGTTGAACCACCATCATCACATACAGATACAACTGCGGTTATATCTACAGGAAACTGTTTTAACCCTTTTAATAGGCAACTAAGTCCTGTCCCTCCACCAAATACTATTACTTTTTTATTCATCTTATATTTACCTCTATGTTTAATTATATTTTACTACTTCAGTAATTAAACTATATCATTCAAAATATATTTAGTAAAGTATTTATAAGTTTTTAAAAATTAAATGTTGTTATAATTTCTGTTTACTTATTTTATAGTTTTTACCAAATGTTAATATTTATTTAGCCTTTGTATGAATTAAAAACAATTATTTCTCATGAATAGGATTTTGCTTAGATATATTTAGGATTATTCCTATTGATACCATACTTATCAACAAGCTACTACCACCATAACTCAAAAACGGAAGTGTTACTCCTGTAACTGGAATGAGTCCTATTACTACCATGAGATTCATAAGAGTTTGAATAAGCATTTGAAATGTCATACCGAATGCCAAATATTTTCCAAATGAATCTTTTGAATTTAATGCAATTTTCATTCCACAATATAATATAAAAATAAATAGTGATGATACTATTAGTACACCTGCTATTCCAAATTCTTCACTTATAATTGAGAATATAAAATCGGTTTGTGGTTCTGGCAAATAAAAATGTTTTTGCCTTGAATTAAGAAACCCTTGTCCTAATAATCCACCCGGACCAATTGCATAAAGGCTTTGTATAATCTGAAATCCAGTACCTAATGGATCTTTCCATGGATCTATAAAAGATGTTATTCTATCCATTCTGTAAGGCGCTACTATAATTAGAAGAATAATGCCTACTATTCCTATTAATCCAAGTCCTATGAAAAATTTTATATTAACTCCTGCAATATATAAAAGTGCAATTATACTAACAACTATAATCATACCAGTTCCAAAATCAGGTTGAAGCATAATAAGCCCAAAAACTAAAAATAATACAAGTAATATTGGTATTACTCCTTTTTTTATATCTTTTATAAATTTATTTGAATTTGTTAAGTATTTACTTGTTAATATTATTAAGCTAAGCTTAGCTGCCTCACTCGGTTGTATTCCAAATGAACCAATACCAAACCAGCTTCTACTACCATTTCTTACACTGCCTATTCCTGGAATTAAAACAAGTATTAATAATATTATTGAACATATAAATATTGGCCAAGCTTTTTTATAATATATCTTATAATCTATTTTACTTACTATAATCATTAATATAGTCCCTATAATTGCGAATAGGCTTTGTTGTTTTACATATTTATAAGCATCATTAAATTTATATTCTGCCCAAATATATGAAGAAGAATATATCATTATAATTCCAAAGGTTACTAGTAATAAAACCGCAAAAAAAAGATATATATGGATTCGTTTATTCATTAAACCACCTTTATATATCTTATAACCAAACTCCGAAGAATATTCCTGCCATAGTAAGTATTAATCCAACTACCCAGAAAAGTTTTACTATGTCACTCTCTTTCCAACCTAATTTTTCAAAGTGATGATGAAGAGGTGTCATTAGGAATAACTTTTTATGGAAAAGCCTAACCCATATAACTTGCAATATTACACTTAGTGTTTCTATAACAAATACACTAGCTACTACTAGTAGGGTTACTTCTCTATGTGTAATAATTGCAACTGCGCCCATAACTGCACCTAGTGCTAAACTTCCTGTATCACCCATGAATACTTTCGCAGGATATGTATTATATATTAAGAATCCCATAACTGCACCTGTTAGGACAAATGTAAATATTCCTATTTCTTCATAACCAACTACAAGTGAGATTAGACTAAATGCAATAAACGCTATTGCGGATAATCCACCTGCTAATCCATCTAGTCCATCAGTTAAGTTAACTGCATTGGAAGATCCGACTAAAACAAATAATAAGAATATTCCATAAAGCCAACCCATTTCTATATGTATTCCAAGTGTAGAAACTATCAAGGCGGTTTGACCACCATTACTTATATACATATAGAAAAATCCAACTGCGATTATAAGTTGTAAAAATAATTTTTGAAATGCAGTAAGTCCTTCATTAGCATGATGTTTTAAACTTAAATAATCATCTAAAAATCCTATAAATGCATATCCAAAAAACACTAGTAAAATTATCCTTAAATTATTAGTAAATTCTATTTTATTAGTAACAAGTAATATAAATGTAGTTATAAATGTCGCAATAATAAAGATAAGTCCACCCATTGTTGGTGTTCCTTCTTTTTTCTTATGACTATTCCCTACAAATATGCTTATTCTTTGTCCCACATTCATTTTTTTTAATAGAGGTATCATAATAAGTCCTAAAACTACTGAAGTTAAAAAACCTATCATAATAGCAAATATGGATTTTGTTAATAACAGTATACCCAAAATAATCACTCCAAATCTGTAAGAAAATTATACTATATAAATTAATAAATTGAAATTATTTTTCTTAAATTTTGCAAAACTTTACACTATGATGTAAGCATTAATCTAACTTTTGAGGTAGTCTCAACTTTAGTTCCTGCGCTAGGGGACTGTTCAATTACTTTTTCTCCAGTACCTGAATATTCAACTTCCAAAGGATATAATTCTTTTGTTGCTTCTTTTACTGTTTTACCTACTACATCTGGTACTATTATATATGTTGGATCCATCCATTCATGAACTTTTTCTATTCCTCCATCTTGTTTTTCTATATCAAGAGCATCTATTATATCTAGTAATATTCTTCTTGCTACAGGTGCTGTTGTGTAACTAGAAAGAAGGGCTGTTTTTTTGGGATTATCAATTGCTACATATAATATTGCTTTAGGATCATTTGCTGGTACAACGGCCATGAAACTCATTATATAGTTATTTACTAAGTATTTTCCGTTTTGTACTTTTTGCGCGGTACCAGTTTTTCCACCTACTCTGTATCCATCAATATAGGCATACTTTCCTCCACCACGAGCAACTACACTTTCAAGTGCATATCTCATAGTTTTAGATGTATCTTCACTAATTGTAGTTCTAACCAGTCTAGGTGAATTTTCCTTTATAATTGTATTAGTTTCTGGTTCTGAGAAACTCTTTACTATGTATGGAGTGTATAGTTTTCCTCCATTTACAACTGCGCTAACTGCTGTTGTTTGTTGAATTGGCGTAACACTTACTCCTTGTCCGAATGCCGTTGTTGCTAGTTCTAAATCCTTTACTTTGTCTAGACTAAATATTATACCAGTACCTTCTCCATTAAGATCAATTCCAGTTTTTTCTCCAAATCCAAACAAATCAAGATATGAGAATAATTTTTATTTTCCTAAAGTTAAGCCCATTTTAACAAATCCGGGATTCTCGGGAGCGGGATTTTTGGCTAAAAAAATAAATTCGACATAATATTTAATTTTCAAATAAAACTTCTTTAATATTACTATCTTTAAAATAAATTTTGAGATTCATTTTATATCTATTATCTAACTTTGTAACAATAATTTTATCTAATAATAAGTTAATAAAAACATTTAAATTATATTTAATATTTAAAATATTTTTTATTTCTTTTTCTATATTGTTAATATTTGATGATATATCAATATCATCTTTTATGTTTTCTAACTCTGCATTTATTTTACTTATCTCTAATTCATTTTTAGTTAATTTATTTTTTAAATCATCATCCGAAATAATTTTAGATAGGTTTAGATTAATTAATTTATCTTTATGACTTATTAACTCTTCAAGTCTGTTTTCTAGATCTATTTTTAATTTATTATTTGATATAATTAAAACCTCATTATAAAGTTTAATCATTTCATTAGTAACATCTCTTAAATATTCTTTTATATGATTATTAATTATATTTTTCATTAATTCATCTAATTTTTTTTCTCTAATAATTGGAGATTCACAAATAAGTACTCCTTCATTCTTATATCTTTTACATACCCAAGTAGGATTACTTCTCCTATTTGACCCGGCACATCTTACAAATATTTCGTTGTGCTCATCACAAATTAGTTTAAATGTATATTTTGATTCATCTATTACCTTTTGATTAGTTGTAATATGAGTATTTCTTGCTTTATGTTTTTTTTCATAAATTAAATTTGCTTTATCCCATAATTCTTCAGATACTATTGGTTCAATCAAATCAGTTTTATATATTATATGTTCTTCTTTAGGTACTTTAATTTTTTTATGTGTCTTATAACTTTCTACTTTTGTTAAATTAGCTGTGTAATACCCCTTATATCTAGGGTTAGTTAGAAATTTTTTTAAAGTTGTACCTGAATAAACTTTTCCATTTTTATTTTTATACCCCTTCTTATATAAGATATCCGCTATTTTTTCAAATGAATATTTTCCAGTCACATATAAATTAAATAATGTTTCAATAATAGGTCTTTCTTCTTCATTAACAATCATCTTTCCATTTTTTCTATAATAACCTGTTAAATTACCTCCTATTACTTTTCCATCTTTAATCATTCTTTTTATTCCAAATTTAACTCTTTCTGATAATTTTCTTACTTCATCTTGAGCTAGAGATGACATCAAAGTTAATCTGAATTCACTATCTGGATATATAGTATTAATGTTATCACTTATAAAAAACACTACAGTCCCATTATTAAGTAGTTCTTCTGTATATTTTATACTATCAATTACACTCCTAGAAAATCTAGATATTTCTTTTGTAACTATTAAATCAAGTTTCCCAATTTTAGAATCCTCAATCATTCTTAAAAAATTGTCTCTATTTTTTATGCTAGTTCCACTTATACCTTCATCAATATATTCTCCAACTAAATTCCAATTCTTATTTTCAGTTATCATCTCTTTAAAATAATTAGATTGATTTTCTAAACTATTTAATTGATCATCTTTATCAGTAGATACTCTCGCATAATAACCAACATTTAAATTCATATCAAAAATGGTTTTACCAAGTAATAATTCATTTCTAGTTTTTACAATATTCACTTTATTGTTCTTTCATTATTTTTTCGTTTACTAATTTAAATTCTTCAAATGTTATTTTACCTTTTTGATATAACTCTTTATTGATTATTAATTTTAATTCTTTTATTATTTCATTCATGTATATCACCTACTTAATTTTATTAAAATTATTAGTAAATATGAAAAAACTTAAGAATTTAAATTCTTAAGTTTAAATAATTAATATTAAATTTAAAACAATATTATTTGTTTAATTTATAATACTTAAAAGCATTATCATATAATATAGAATCCAATTCAGACTCACTCCAAATTTGTGACATCCTTTCAATTTGTGAATAATCTAATTTATTATTATCGACATTCCAATTAAAATCAACATCAAATAATATTTTGCTGGTTAATACTTTCTTCTTTAGTAGTTTTAAATATCCAATTTTGTTATATTTTTCTTTGTCAACATCTACTTTAAAATAATCCCTTGAAATGTCTAAGTCAGGGCCAATTCCTATCATTAATTTATCGTTTTTATTTACTTCTAAAATCGAGTCATCGTTTAAACATGCCCCGTGGTTTAAAACACCTTTTAAATCATTATCCTTTAAGAACTTAACCCAACGATAAGGATGACATTCATTCCTCCAATATTTAGTATCATATCCATAGCCATAGCCATAATTATAAACTGAAGTATGTAAAATAATAGGTAAGTCAAAATACTTTAATATATCACAAATTTCTGGTTTTATGTCCTTAGGAGAAAAGCCACTGGCAAACCCATGCATTTTTACTGCTAGGGGTTTAGTTTTAGATAATAATTTATATAAATAATCTGGGGTATCTAAAACTCCATGTACTAGTGGAATAAACTCTAGCCTTATATTTGTATTATTATATTTTATCAAATTAAAATATTGCAAATTTACTTGTTCATAAGGATTTTTATAAATTTGTTCTTTTTTACCATTAATCACAGAATAATAAATTTTTATTTTATAGTTCACATGTTCCCATATTAAAGAAGTTACTTCTTTACCATCTTCGTTGAAATAATTTGGCCATGGTGTTGGCATTAAAAAACCAATATCAATCCCTAAAGCCTTACAATATTTTATATAACTATCTAACTCTATATTTCCACAATAATAATCATTACCAAAATGGCTATGGCAATCAATAATCATATTATCACCTCAAACAATAATAAAGGTTGAAACCAACCTTTATTATTAGGATTCTTTGTAGATGTTTCTAACTTCTTTGATGTTTTCTCCTTTATCCTTGCATCCTTTACATGTCGTGTTACAACTAGCTGTTCCTCCACCACACGCACAACTATTACAAACTGATGCATATAGTTGTTGATTGATACTAAACTTTTTTGCGATTTTTTCTTTGTTTAATTCTTTCATTTAATTAACCTCCTTTTTAGTATCATTCTTCATTCTATTGTAACAACTTTGAAGTATCCATTTCAAAGCTACCTTTGTATGAATGCAAAAAGGTTCATCTATGTGATTTCTGTCTCTAAACAAAGCTTCAGCCTGAATAGCACAACCTCCACCACATATAAATATTGATTCACAATTTAAGCATTCATCATTATTTAATGTGCATCTTTTTTTCCAAAAATCTATTTCGTCTGATGACATTAAATCATCAATAGAATGTTCATTAATATTTCCTATAACATATTTGTCAGTCTTTAGATATCCATGACAAATACAAACATCACCATTTGGTTTTACAGCAAGCTGATTACCGCCTATGGCTCCACAATCAGAAAATTTAAATTCATTATTGAAAAAACTATCTATTTTTCTTATTAATCTTCCATCATAAATATTTTTGTTTGTAAGATATTCGTAGGATTTTATAAGAAAATTGCTTGCTTCTTTATAATATTCTTTCCATCCAATCTCATAATGGGTATAATGATATAAATTATAAAAAACACTTCTAACATTTAATTCTTTTAGCCATTCGAGAACTTCATCTTGTTGTTTTAAAAAATCTTTTGATATTGTTATAGAAAGGCCAAATTTGCAATTATTTATTTTCAATTTAGGAAATTTTTTTATTACTTCATCATAAACACTTTTTGATGATGATCTATATATTCTATTTTGATCATTTAGACTTTTAGGTCCATCTATTGAAATACCAACCTCAACCTTATTTTCAGCTAAATATTTTATTTTTTCTTCAGATAATAATGTTGCGTTTGTTACCATGGAAAATTTTATAGAAGAATTAATTGCCTTTGCATATTCAATAACCTCAACAATTACATCCCAGTTAACAATGGGTTCTCCGCCATAAAATATTACTGAAGCATCTTCTATTTCTTCCCTTTTTAAATATTCTGTATATTTTCTTATAGCATTTAAGGCAGTTTCTTTTTTCATATTCATTTCTACTTTGTTGTTAAATGTACAGTTTTCAATGAAACAATATTTACAAGCCAAGTTGCAAGCAGATGTTAAAACAAAATACATTATGTGGACTTTACCAGACACCTTATTGTACCTTTCCTTTACTATATTTAATGCATCCTCATCTTGCTGTGCATATCTAACATATATACCAACATTTAGTAATTTTTCTTTTTCTTCTTTTTTTACATTAAAATCTAATATTTCATTTAATTTTTTGTCATCAACATATAATATATCCATCATCAAAGAATTAAATATTGCATATATGTTATTATCTAACTCAACTTTATGAAAAAATCTTGATAATATCATACTATTCTCCCAACTCTATCATCATTATACTCTTAATATTATTAAATCCGTTTTTATTATATAAAGCTATTGCACTTTTATTACCATTACACACTTTTAATTCTAGATACTTTACATTTTTAGATTTTAACCATATTTTAAAATCATTAATTAGCATTGTGCCTATACCAGAATTTCTATACTTTTCGTCCACAAACATTGCTTCTAATTGTGCTCTAGACTTAATATATGCATCGCCAATATCTTCTATATAGCCATACAAATAACCTATAATTCTATCTTCATACTCAGCAACTAATATACAATTGTTATCATTAGGTATTAGATTTTCATATAAACTAGTTACTACGCATTTTTCATTAATATTAGTATCATATTTTTTTTCATCTTGTATCAACCTAGTGAGAAATGCATTTACTATTGAAGCATCATTCTTTGTTGCCTGTCTTATTTTTATTTTCATAAATTAAACCACCTCAACAAACCATTAACTTAGTTATAGTATATCAATTTTTTTGGCTGTATGTCAATTATACTGCTTGAATTAAAAGGCTTTTTATTTAATATAATTAATAATAAAATTTACCCATATATATTACCTCATTATTAGAATGCCTTACTCCCTCATATATTAAATTGTATATAGAACAAGCCTCTAGTTTGGTTATATGATTTATATTGTTTGTATGTTTTTCAACAAATGCAAATATGTTCCTGTATAACCACCAAGATTACAAGAGTTTTCAAACACTTGAAGAAATGTCTGATAGCCATGACCTCCTGCTTTCCAACAACCTATTCTTGCTCCACTTACTTTAACCGAACCTGAATCAAAAAAAGTATCTTTTTCTAAATCAATTATTTTTTCTTCTACAGATGCCGCTGTTGTAATTATCTTGAACGTACCTACCCTTTGGTGATTAGCAAATAAAAAAGGAATATATTAATTACATTCCTTAATTGTATTCCATTCTATTTCTTTGAATCCTATTAAAACTATATCATCTAATTCTAATAAAGGTCTTTTTACAAGCATACCATCACTACTTAAAATTTGTAATTTTTCTTCATATGACATAGTTTGAATTTTGTCTTTGAGTTTTAATTCTCTATATTTTAATCCACTGGTATTGAAAAATCTATTAATGTCTTTCCCTGATTTTTGAATTAATCTATGTAATTCTTTTTGATTTAATTTTTCTTCAACAATATTTCTAGTTTCAAAAGAAATTTTTTTTGAAACTAAATAATTTTTTGCTTTCTGACATGTACTACACTTAGGATATTCAATTAACAACATATTTTTAATCCTTTCAAATAAAATTAATCTTCAACTAATTCAAAATATTCTTTACCAACACCACATATAGGACACTTAAAATCATCAGGTAATTCATCAGCTTCGTGGATATATCCACAAATAGAGCATTTCCATTTATTTTTTTTACTACCTTTATCAACCTGACTTATACTTGTTTCTTCATATGTAGGTGCATTTTTAGGTGAACTTCCTTTTAAATTTTCATGATAATACTTATATGTCATAGCATTTTCAGTACTATAATCATCAGCTTCTATAACTTCACCTAAAAAAATCGTATGGGTTGAAGTTTCCATAGTATCAATTACTTTGCAAACCATATATCCACAAGTATTTTCTAAAACAGGTATTTCTGAAATTTCTTTAAAATTGATTCCATCAAACTTATCAGTATCCTTACTCGATTTATATCCAAATGTTCCTATAATCTTTGCATCGGTTGTTTCTTTTAATATTGAAACTCCAAACTTATTATTTTCTTTAATTACTTTATTAGTATAATTATCATGGTTAATACTAACTGCAATCACAGAAGGATTTGAAGTAACTTGCATAATACTATTTGCAATACAACCTACATTTTTATCTTTATCTCTACTTGTTACAACATAAACACCATAAGATAGATTTCTTAAGACTTTCTTATCCATAATTAACTCCTTGCTGCCCCATCAACAGATAAAATAACTCCTGTTATATAACTTGCCATATCACTTGCTAAAAATAAAAATGCATTTGCAATATCTTCTGGAGTACCAATTCTACCTAAAGGTATTTCTTTAATAATAGGTTCTATAACACTATCAGGAACATCTTTCATCATATCAGTTAATGTTACTCCAGGTGCTACAGCATTAACTCTTATATTATCCTTACCTAATTCTCTAGCTAATGATTTTGTAAGACCGTTGACTGCAAATTTACTTGCTGGATATCCGCAGCCAGATGGTTGTCCATAAATACTAACCATTGAAGAAGTATTCAATATTACTCCTCCACCATTTTTTTTCATATAATCTACAACAGCACGTGAGCAATTAAATACAGCATTTACATTTAAATCAATTATTTTTTTAAAGTTTTCTTCTTTGTAATCATAGATTTTATCCATTGCACTCATTCCTGCATTATTAACTAGGATATCAATTTTTCCATACTTTTCTACAATATGATTAAATGTTTTTTCAACTGAAGCTAAATCACATAAATTTGGATAATCTCCATCTACTTCGTAATCATCATTTATACTCTTAAGCTTATCAATTGCATTATCAACACTTTCTTTTTTAGATCCTAAAAGAAATACTTTTGCACCATTTTCTAAAAATTTTTCAACCGTAGCAAAACCAATACCACGAGTACCTCCTGTTACTACAGCAACTTTTCCATCTAACATATTATTCCTCCTATAATAAATACTAACTATAATTTTATATATTTTTTAAATCTATTCAACTTCTTTTGCCCATAAAGAATGCTTATTACAATATGAATATATTGTTGCTCCTTTTACATATTTAAATGTTGCAATTGGCTCATCACCTGGTTCAAAATAAACTATTTGCTCATTCTTATCATAAACATAACTAATCCATTCTATATAATGATCTTCGTCCATAACATGATTAACTCTTACATTAACATTTTCACCATCAATTTTATATTCTGGTACATGCTTCTCAAATGAAGCATCTACACTATTAGGTTTTATATTTTCAAGTGTCTCACCACAACATGCAATTCCACAATTATCACAATTACAATCTTTCAATACTTTTAAAAGTGCTCCACACTTATTACATCTCTTTAACATATCTTTCCTCCTTATAAATATATTATACAATAATTTAAATAAAAAAAAAAAGAAAAAAATATAATTAGATATTTTTTAAATAAACATTGTATGTAAATCTATTTGCATTATTTATCGCTCTCTTAATCTCGATAGTATCGCAAGTTTGATTTTCTAAATATAAGATATCATCAGAAGTAACACCACCTATATGTCTAGCACCTTTAATTTTTGGTAATTCATTACCTAATAGATTCAAATATATATCTAGTTTTATATTATATCTATCATCATCTATTTTTGATACAATAATTTCATCAACAAATCTTCTAATAAATTCTTCTAAAGAACCACCAGTAATTTCTTCTTGTATAGATTTAGTTATTTTATCAATATTATCTTGACTTTGACTTAAAATACTCATTTGTTCTAACACTTTTGATTTCTTTTTGTTTAAATCTACAATATCTTCCTCAAACTTTTGGAATTGTACTTTAAGGTCTTCTTTCTTTAACTCACCAGAAAATACTAAATCTAACGCCATAGTTTTTTTATCTTCTACAAGTTTTAATTGATTTTCTATTTTATTAAGTTCTAAATCATATTCATTAGATTTATCTATACTATCATAAAGTTTTAACATATTATCTATAATACGATTTTTCTCTGGAATAATTGTATCCATTATTTTTAAAAATATATTATATAAATCTTTTTCGGCAATAATAGGAGAATTACAAGAAACAAGTCTATATTGCAAATATAATCCACAACTCCAAGTAGGTCTATTTTTCTTTCTGCTACCATGCGACCTTTGAAAGTTTGTGTTATGTTCCTTGCAATAGATTTTAGAACTAAATGGATACTTAACGCCACCGGACCAATAGTTATTGTTTGCATAGCCTTTGACTCTAGTATTTAATACTTCATTTGCTTTGTCCCATAATTCTTCAGAAACAATCGCTGGAACACTTCCATCAATACACTTGTATATAACTTGATTTTCTATAGTATTTTTCTTTCTTTTCTTGGTTCTGTAATCTAAAATTTCATATTTTTTAGCTCTATAAAATCCTTTGTACTTTGGATTTTGTATCATTCCTTTAAGAGAATCTTTATCATATTTTCTTCCATTTTTATTTAGATACCCCTCTTGTGAAAGTTTCACTGCTAGTTTATGAAAACCATATTCACCAGTAGCATATAATTCAAATATTCTTCTCACCATTTTAGCTTCTTCTTCGATAATAACTAATTTGCAATTATCTTTTCTATAACCAGTTATATTAGATGAACCAAGTACATGTCCTTGACTAATCGCCTTACGATATCCAAACTTAACACTTGCAGAAATTTTCTTAGATTCTTCTTGTGCGATATTAAATAATATGTTAAGAGTAAGTTCTGAGTTTAGATCAAATGTATTAAGCGACTGATTTTCAAAGAACACCCCAACTCCCGATGATTTTAACTCTCTAATATAGTGAATACTGTCCTCTAAGTCACGAGCGAACCTTGAAACATCCTTTGTAATAATTAAATCAAATTTGTTAAGTTTAGCATCTCTTATCATTCGCATAAATGATGGTCTTTTATCTGCTCGTGTTCCCGTAACACCTTCTTCAATATATCCATCTACGAAAGACCATGTTTTATTTTTCTTAATATATGTTTCATAGTAATCTAATTGATTATCTAATGAATTTAGTTGAACATCACTATCAGTAGAGACTCGGCAATAATAAGTAACCCGTAGTGGAAGATTATAAATCTTCTCACCACGTACTATTGCACTAACTATGTCATAATAGTTCATAATCTACCACCATCTTTGTTATATATTGTTATAACTTTTATACTGCTTGTAATGTTTTAATCATTTTCAACAATCTTTCATTTGCTTTTGAAAATGTATTTTCATCAATAATGTTCTTTTTGTAAAGGTTGTTATTGATGATAAGTTGTAATTGCAACTCCGTAATTGCATTTAATTTCATATAATCATCCTTATTATTGATATACGTCACTTAATCTTATGAAGAGATAATTGGTATTATGACAACCGTAAATCCATATACTATTTTATAATAGTATTTATGTGCAATAACGTGATTCAGCATTTGCTGATTTGAATTTATCTAACTCTTTGAAATAATCAGTATAATACTCTAATCCCTCATCACCATGATATTAAAATCACTTTTACTTTTGCCATCAATGCTTGAATATCTTTCTTATTGTAACTATTATTATCATTCATACTAATCTTTTCCTCACTAATTAATGACATTAAATATAATATCTTTATATCTCAATTTATTTTCATCCGTTTTTTACTAAATATATATTTCAGTAGATGTACTATCAAAATCAATAGGTGCCAAATCTTTTATATCAATAGCAAATCACTTATCGTTCTATCAAAATTATTTTTCACTTTATTTCAATACAAACCATATATTAAACCCTTATAACATAAGGTCACTATATGGTATTCACGTTCTTAAATGTACTACCAGGTTCATATGATGCCCATATTGGTAAATTTCTACTTAATTCTTCCATACTATAATTTTTGTAATTATTAGGATCATAATTAGGCCTTGAACTCATTCCAAGTATTTCACCTGTATTAGGATCTACCGCAATTGCAAGTGCCATATCAGGTGAAAACATATCTACTACATTATCAAGTTCTCTTTCTATTGAAGACTGAATATTATAATCTATTGTAAGTTGTATATTCATTCCATCTTGTGGTTTTACATATACATCTGATAATTCTAGTTTATTACCTTTGGCATCTGAAAAGTATTTTATTGCGCCATCTTCTCCAGTTAAATATTTATCATACTGAAGTTCTATTCCTGATAGTCCTTGATTATCTATACCAACATATCCTAGAACATGAGAAAGTGTTTTTCCATATGGATAATATCTTTTAGATTCTTTAACTAAATAAACCCCATCTATATTTAATGCCTCTATTTTATCTGCAACTTCATATGATAATTGTCTTCCTTCTGGATGGACTCTTTCTATTGATGCTTTTTTCTTTACATGTTTATCCATCTCTTCTTTTGTTACTCCTAGAATTTTAGATAGTTCAGTTGATGCATAATTGGGATCTTTTATTTGATTTGGAATTAATACAAGTGAAGTTGTAGTTATATTGTCCGCTAGTACAACTCCATTCCTATCAGTAATTACTCCCCTATTTGCCGCAATAGGTAAATTTCTACTCCATAAATCATCTGCTTTATTTTTTAATTTTTTATAGTCAAATAATTGTACATATCCTACTCTTAATATTATTACTATAAATGCAAAAATTATTGCCACTAAAACTATTTTTATTCTTGAATCTATCTTTTTAAAAAACATAATATCACCTATATAAATATACTGATAAACATCAAAAAACATGAATAAAAGAAGAATTCGTGTATTAAAAAAGTAAGAAGGGGTTTCTTACTTTCTTTAAAATTTTAAGGATTCTGTAAGTAATAAAAATATATTAATAGTATAATTATTTTAAAAATTTATTTTTATATATTTTAATTACCTCTAACATTTCATTTGCAATACCATGTAGATTTTCATTTTTATCTCCATTCTTGATAATCACCTCTTCTATATCATCTAGTTTTATATATTCCAGTTTAAAATTTCCGTCTTTTTCATCATCTGTTAAATTAGTTAGTTCTAAATTAGGTACTTTATCTGTTTTAATAACATAATAATATATCTCATTTTTCCTGTTGTTGCCTATTTGTGGATAATCTTTATAATATGCTTTCCTAAGTATTATTGGAAAAACATCATCAAGATTTAAGCTTATTCCTGACTCTTCACTTATTTCTCTTTTAAGGCTTTCTATAAGATTCTCTCCATTTTCAACATGTCCTCCTAAAAATTGATAATCATTATGTGAATAACTCAATAATATTTCATTCTTTGAATTAATAATTATTGCTTTTACTCTTTTGACTATTTCGGTAATTTCTTTTTCTTGAATGCAATCTTTGTTTACTATTATTTGTTCCATAATATGTTTCTCCTTAATTTGAATTTAAAGTTTCTGTTTTATATAATGATCTATATATTTCACTTTTTTCTAATAATTCATCATGTGTTTCTGAATCCACTACTTTTCCTTTTTTTACAACATGTATGATATCTGCATCAACTATAGTTGATAGCCTATGTGCAACTATCATAACTGTGTGGTCTTTGACTAATGAATCAATTGTTTTCTTAATATATTCTTGTGATTTATTATCAAGTGCACTTGTTGCTTCATCAAAAAGTATTATTTTACTCTTTTTACATAGAGATCTAGCAATCGATAATCTTTGTTTTTGACCACCTGATAAATTTATTCCTGATTCTCCTAATATGGTATTATATTTTTTTGGTAATGTCATAATATAATCATCTATATATGACATTTTGCAATACTCTCTTATCTCTTTTAATTTTATATTTCTATCTACTAGTTTAAAGTTTTCTTTTATTGTTCTATTAAATATAAATGGTTCTTGTCTTATTAATGAAATGTTCTGTCTCAAACTTTCTTCAGTTAAATCTTTTACATTTATTCCATCTATTAATATTTCACCACTGGTTACATCAAATATGCGGGTTATTAGATTGAATAATGTAGATTTTCCCTGACCTGAAGCACCTACAATCGCAATTTTTTTGTTTGGCTCTATTTTCAGTGAAAAGTTATCAAGTGTTTTAGCTTCATTTGGATAGTTAAATGAAACATTTTTAAACTCTATTATTCCATTTACATTTTTTAATTTGATATTACCATAATCTTCATCTTTATATAATCTGTTTTCAAGTATTTCATTTACCCTTTCTAAAGACACATTAACTTTTTGGTAACTTTGAACCAAGTCATTAATATTAGTTATTAACCATGTATACCTATATATATAGTAAGTCATTGATACAAAGAATGTTAAACTAATCTTCTTATAATAAAGTAATATTATGCATGTAATTAGCACTCCTACTTCAAGCATGGATTTAGTTATACCTGTGTAAGTATCAAATTTCCTATATATATCAATTTCATATGCAGATGATGCATATATTTCTTTAATTATGTTTGATGCTTCTTTTATAACATTTTTTCTTATCCCTAATGTTTTAACTTCTCTAATACCTCTAATTGTTTCCGTAGTTAAAGAGGTGAATTTGTCTTGATTTTGTTTTCTTTCTTTATGTGTTTGTTTTAATATTGGACTATATTTTTTTAATATTAATAGTATTATTAACACTAAAATTATAATTTCTATACCTATTATATATGAGTTTATAAATATATAAATTATTATTATTAATGATGCAACTAAAGAAGATATTAATGTTAATAATTTTTTGAATGTAAAACTTAATGTATCCGCATCTGATGTAATTCTATTAATGATTTCTCCGGATGATGTTTTTTCAAATGCAACGGATGGCAAATTGAGTACTTTTTTATATGTAAGAAATCCTAATTTTCTTGTTAGTGAACTTTCAACTTTAAGAAGTAACATGTTACCATAAAACAATATTGCTCCATCCATTGTAATTTCAAGTGCAAAGTATATAAATAAATACATTAATGAAGTTCTAATATCCAATTTAGTTATTGCTTCTACTGCAGCACCATTTAAATATCCTGTAAATATTTCACATAGTCCTGATGCAAATATAATTATACTTGCAATTATTAATTTTGTTTTTTCTTCTTTAACTAGTTTTAATAGAGGTTTAAATTCTTTTATACCTTTCATATATCCCTCCATAAAAAAACTACTATTTATATAGTAGCTTGCTTATCTAGTTAAATAGAATTATGCATTAAGTGAGAAAAGAAGAACTTCCCCACCATTAAAAACTACTATACCATTATAATTATTGAATCTAAATATATAATTCTTCATATTCTCACTCCTTTCACTTTAAATTCAAGTTAAGATTAACATTTAATATCTTGTCTGTCAATATTTTTTTATTTACAATTGTTTTTGCAAAATTTTTCTAATATCTAAGTTTTTACTTCTTTACCCTCTTGTTATCTTTTTTATGTAAACAAAAAACCAATACAATTTATGTATTGGCTATGTATACTATATAATTTTTATTTATTTGGCTTAAATCTTAAAACTTTTACTTTATTTTCTTTATCATAACCATCAAAAAATGCTTCTTCGCATCCTTTATTTAGGCTTTCTTTAATTTCAGATTGTGTATTTACATTTAATCCAGTAGATTTATTTTTTACCATTTCACTTAATTTTTGTATTTGAATTTCTCTTGTTTCTTGCAAATATTTTATTTCCGACTCTATTCCATTAAGAACATCACCAATCTCTTTATATTTAGAATTACATATCTTACCTGCAAAAGCTGATGCAGCAGTAACAATTGCCATCTCTACATATAGCATTGGATAAGTAAGCATAGCTGGCCCTGCGACAGCTGTTGAGATTCCTAACATAGTAAGAGAAGCTATTGCTGTTGCTAGTGGCATATACCAACTCTTTTTTGCTATTGTTCTATAAAAGCCATGCTTTTTACTTATTTTTTTCCTATCATTTATATTTTCTCTTATTTCATTGTTTATTTCTGCTATATAAGCATTTTGAGCTTCTATATCGTTAAAATATACAATTTCCATGATAATCCCCCTTTAACGAAGCATATTATAGCACAAATGTTTGAAATTGTCAATTAAAACCATTTACACTGCTGGAATCATCAATTTTTTAATCCTTTTTTTCTATAAAACATGGCCTATTATTTAATTTTTCTTCCTCCCCATTCGACAACTGTAAATCCATTTCTTGTGTTCTTCTCTAGTACTTGCTCTTTAACATTTATTTTTTCTTTAAGAGGTTTATAATCCATAATTATTCTTATTAATGTATCTGGTTTCTTACTGAATTCTAAAGGCATATAATTATTTACTTCCTTTGTATTTCTAAATCTTATATAGTTATATTTATTATTTTCAAGTTTATCTATCCAATAAACAATAAATTCATTAATTTCCATCTTGTTAAGGCCAAGATATTCTAATTTATCTTCTAAAAATTTAATGGTATTCTTACCCTCAACTACAAAACCTTCATTAGTGTTTATTTTTGTGTTATCGATTGCTTCCCAATATAATGCGTAATAACTTCTATTTGTATTATAATCATATATTTCACCATTTGTTTTTACGTGAATATTCCAAGCATCATTATATTTTGGATAAGTATGTGTAAGTATTTTGTTGTTTTTAAGTTTAACGGTTAAATCCATTTCTTCAGTTGGATAAATATACATAATTGGTTTATAAGATATATTCTGATTGCAATTTTCTATACTTTTAACTCTGTAGTAAGCTTTTACTTCATTAATAGTCTTACCTTTTGTTGGTATTTTAAATATTTCATCTTCTTCACCACATAAACCACACTTATATTTAAAATCAAAATATAAATTCAAATTATTATCACTATCAATCTTATTTTTTACAAGTTTAATTTCTTCACTACAATTACTTGCACCTGACATTGTAAATAATATATAATCTTCATTTTTATCTACTGTATATATAATATTATCTGATTCAAAAGTTTTATATTTACTCATTGTTATATTTGATATTAAGAAATATAACGATGCAATTATTACTAGTACTAGTAATAATATAACTACTTTTTTCTTATTATTCTTTAATTTCTCATTAGCACTTTTATTATCGCTCATATACACTCACCTATATCCTTCTATATAAATGGTAACATATTTTTAAATAAAAAGATACTAAGATTTGCATACTTAACAATATTTACCATAAGTATCTTTATATTTTTCAAGGGATTTATTAACATCTATTACGTATTTATCTATATAAATATTTTTTTCTTCATTATAAACGCTTTTAGATAATACGCCTCCTAATGCCTTCATAGTAGAAGAAGATCCAATATTACTTCTGTTGCACCAAAGTTCCGCTTCAGTTATTCCATGCTTCCTACATTCTTTTAAACCTAGATATAAATTTATTTTATTGTAGCCTTTTTTTCTTTCTGTTGGTCTTATTCCATAGCCTATATGTCCCCCACTATTTTTTAATTTATTATTTAATGTAAGTCTTATGTTCAACATTCCAACTATTTTATTATCACTTTCTCTTACTAAGAAGTATGTTAGAGCTGGCACATTTTCTTCATCAGGTTTTACACTTGATTGCCACTTTAAGTGTTTTAACCAACCTTCATAATCATCTAAATAATCATCTAACTTACCACTGCCATTTATTCTAGAGCCATATTCATAAAACTCATTTATATAACTTATCGCATCTTCTTTTCTTGAAAGTGATGGTATTTCATGTTTTAATTTTTCCATATATTCTCCTTATTTAAATTTTTCTTCATAATAACAAAATGCTTTTTTTACCACTGTTTTTCCTATTTCTAATATTTTATTAGTATCAGATATTAATTTTTTAAATGTATTATGATCCATTGTCTCATATAAATATCTAACTGCTAAATAGCTTAAATTATATCCATTATATTTTTCATTGCAAAAGCTTTCTCCATGGTCAATACTGTTTAAATTTGGTATTAACTTAGTTTCTTTTCTTACACTTAAATAAAAATCTTTAAAATTATTCTCATCGTTTAAACTATCAAATTCTCCAGAAAATAGTTGAGCCATTCCTTCATCAAACCAAATTATTCTTTTTGAACAATTATTTTTTAATACTAATTCCATGTACATTATATGAAATAATTCATGTGAAGCCATATGCAATTTTATATTATATTTTCCACTGTTAATTGGAATATTGGGGTCAATAAAAGCATTTATCATTCCATTATCATAAGTTCCCTCTGCATATTCTGGTAATGATGTATTGTTGCCTCTTAATTTATATATAAACTTTCTAAAGTCATTAATGTTATCAAAATAATTTATGATTATATCTCTATATTTTTCTACCTCAAAAAAGTTTTCATACTCTTTAACCTTAATATCTAAAATTTTTGTGGTAGGTTCAGTTATGTATTTTAAGAATCAGGTGCATTAATAATATATTTCATATTATTTATTTTTAAAGTATTCTTCACTTGTAATTGAATAAGACAATAAGTCATTTGTTATACCGTCTTTATCAATTATTCTCTTTAATAGTCTTCCTTCATATTTCATACCTGATTTTTTCATAACTTCACCACTTGCTGGGTTATTATGCATAAATTCTGCATAAACAACTGAAGCTTCACATTCCTCAAATAGATATTTTATAACTCTTTTTAATGCTTCTGTTGCATATTTCTTTCCCCAAAATTTAGGCCCATAACAATATCCAATTTCACACGCACCATATGGTAAGTACTTTTTAGATGCTACATCAATTGTACCTATTACTTCTTTTGTATCTTTTAATTCTACTATCCATCTAAATGTAGATAAATCTTTGTAGTCTTCTTCCCATATTCTAAATAAATTTTTAGTAACATCAACATTTTTATGTTTACTCCATGTAACATATTTTTCTACTTCGCTTTTACTACACCATTCTTCAAATGCTTTTTCGGCATCATTAATTGTTACTTTTCTAAGTAATAATCTTTCTGTTTCTACTTCTTTTGTACCTATAAATTTCATAAATCCTCCTTATAATATAGTGATTTATTGTGCTAAATAAAAAGCACAAAATCACTATTTGTAGTGACTCCGTGCTTAATGTACGTGTAGGTAAATACCCTTTGAGGCTCGAATTTAATTTCTACTCAAACTCACTTATTAACATAATTGTAACAAATATTTTTTGTTTGTCAAATTATTTTTTGTTTTCTTCAAGATTATTTAGATAATTAGCTAATTCAGTATATGCATCCAAGCTCCAAAATTTCCATCTTTCTTTATCTGGAAAGTTTCCAAGAGTTTTATCCTCTCCATCGGGTATAAATATGAAATCCCAACTCCAACCATATGTACCACTTTTTTCTTTTGCTATTTTGCCTTTTGTTATTCCTACAAATACGACAGGTTCCTGCCCATATTCACAATATGCGATTGCTTCTTTGAAATAAGCGTTTCTGTTTTCTATACCTTCCATTAATTTTAATAATCCATCTTCTCCTAATGTATCATCAACATAATGAGTATAAACACCTGGAAAACCATTTAATGCTTCTACAAAAAGTCCTGAATCATTTTTTATAGTTGAGCATTTTAATTTTTCACTTGCCCATTTCGCAGAATACTTTGCTACTTCTATTACATCATCTGCCTGAATTTCTAATGTGTCCATTTTAACATTATCGATTGTAAAACCAAGGGGTTCAAGTATTTGTTTTGCACTATCAATTTTAGCCCAATTACCTGTAACATAAGTTATCTTTTTCATATTACCTCCTTTACTACTTTGTTTAATTATAATCAAATGATACTCTTATGTCAATTTTTCTTAACTTTTACTTTTTCTCCTCTTTCATATGAAAATTTATATTTACTCTTATTTCTTATCTTATAAATTATATCCCTTTTATATAGTTCTTTACTAATCTCATCTAGTGTTACATCAATAATTTTAGATACATTTGATTGACTCATATTAAGACATCTTCCTATTTCCTCTTGTGTATATATTTCATCATCATAAAAACCGTATCTAAGCATAATTATTTTACTCTTTCTAGGAGGTAATTTTTCTACTATTTCTCTTACAATATTTTTTACTTCATCGTTTTCATATTCTTCTTCTGTAGTTTTATCTGTTGATGTAATAACATCTTTTAGAGTTAAATCATTACCTTCGTCGGATTCAGTTAAAACATATTCAAGTGAAAAATTAGAAGAGTTCTTTTTATTTTCTCTTAAAAAGTATAATATTTCATTATCTATACATTTTTGAGCATATGTAAAAAAGCAAGCATTTTGAGTTATATCATATGTGTTAATTGCTTTCATTAATCCTACATTTCCAACTGATACAAGTTCTTTAGGATCATATTCTGTATATCTAAATTTTTTTATTACTTCATATAAAACAATTCTTATATTATGTGTAGCTAGTTTTTCTTTTGCCTGAATATCCCCGTTTTTCATCTTTATAAATAATTCTTGCGTTTCACTACTGCTTAACTTCTTAGGTAAATTATCAATATCTATAAAAATTTTATCTTGTTCCATAGTCCTTTTCCTTATTAATAGTTTTATACTGCTTAAGAATATTATACTAATTAACTGGCGTTTTTTCTACTGTTATTGTCAAATAAAAAACTACATTTTTCGACATTTGGTAAATTGGTAATACCTTATTAAATCCAATAATCGTAATGAAGCTTTTTTATTATTATTTTCTAATAAATTTTTTTATAACGTTGTTATTAATACCATAGTTATTTAATTCTTCCTTATCATTGTATGCAGCAATTATTCTAACAAATGGTTCTTTAGTTGCTAATGCCCTTCTTTTCATGTCATCAGTCATTGGACCCCAAACAAAATTATCAGAACTGCTAAGTAAATCCCATAACATCAGTGATGAATTAACTATTTTTTCTTTTTCTTCCTGATTGCGTGTAAGAATATCCAAATCCAAATCTTTTTCTGGAGTCATAAAAAGTAGCGTGTCAATTCTATCTTGGTACATTTTAAGTGCATCTTTAACATATACCTTTTTTACATCTCCCACTCCTCTTATAGAGTTGGCGTGTTTTATTTGATATACTGTTGGAAATTCACATGCTGCAATACTAAATATTTTTGTGTTAAAGTTAAATGGAAGATAAAGTGATGAAGTAAATTTATCAATGTTTACTTTTAAATTTTCTATATCTTTTGGATAATAACCTTCTAGTACATCCGCTCTTCTAATTGCTGATAAAACCATACGATTTATTGGTCTATTTTTTAATTCTTCATACACTTTGGCATATACTTTTAATTCTTCAACTGTCTTAATATTATATTTTTCTATTATATCATCAAATGATCCATCACTTACTATTTTGATATCCATAAATATTTCCCCCTTTTTTTAAAGCATGCATATTATACCATAAAAGTCTTGAAAAAGCAACCAATACTTAAAAAGCACAAATCTAATATAGACTTGTGCTTCTTTTACATGTATATGATTCTCCTAATTGCAAATTATCATCATTAATAATTATTGTATCTAATGAATAGTTAAATCCTGTTGTTTTAGTACCATCTTTTACTACTTCATCTGATATAAGTAGTAATAAATATGTATCATCAGTTGCTTTATAAATTTTATATGTTCCCTTTATATAATTACTGTTTGGATTATAATATCCTGAATAGTTAAAACTACTATCTGTATTAAATTGTGTTAATAATCTATCATTATCTACTCCTTGACAATCCCAAGTTCCTACTAACTTCGTATTATCAGATCCAGTTGTTATTAGCCCAATATATGAACAAACAAATGAAATAATTAGTATTACTAATGGAGATAGTATACTTATTCCACCTTTTCTACTACATTTTCTTATTAGTTCATCTCTAGTAGCATTTGGATTTTTATTTTTAATTTTATCAACTTCTTTTTCAATGTGTGTTCCATATATTTTATAGAATAGGCATGCATATAAAATGTTTACAAACGCTAATAAGTAATTTAATTTTAATACATATATAATAAGTATATTTATTACTATAATTATTAGAGATGCAATATATAATTTTCTATACGCATAATATACTGCGCCAAAAAGATATGCCCATATATTAAAACCTTTTTTAGATATTGCTTTGTAATACATTTTGTTTTCTTTACTTCCAATATATGCTCGTATTAATTCTCCATCACTTGCATTATTGTTAATATTTCTATTTATATCATTATACATAAACATTTGTGGTGCTGGGGTATTAATGTCAGTAGGTTCTACTTTTGTACCACATCTAGTACAAAATTTTTCACTATCGCCCATTTTGTTTCCACATTTTCTACAATACATAAAATTCACTATCCTTTACTATATTAATGATAACATAATTAAGGTATATGAGAAAACTTTATATAATGAAAATAATCGCTATTTACATTTTTTTACTTGTTCTAATTCTTCTAAAGGCTCAATATGAATATTAACATATTTTATATTCATATCGCTATTTAACAAATCATGTTCTATATCATCCATTAAGTTATGACCATCTTTTACTGTTGTTTTACCATCAACTAGTATTTTTAAATTTACTTCGTAGTAGCTACCTAATTTAAACATTGTATAGTCACTTAGTATAAATTTTTCACTTCTATCATTTATTATACTTCTTACTTTATTTAGGGTATCACTTGATAATTCTGCTTCTCCTATTAGTAATGATAAGTTCTGTATAAGTAGTTTTATGCCCATAACAATAATTAATATACTAATTAAAACAGTACCTATCATATCTACATATTTTAAGAATCTAAATTTAGATGAAAACTGTGATAATATTATTACTATTAGTACAAGTAACGAAGAATAAACATCTGTATATGATTCTTTACCTGATGATATTAAAATCATGTCATTTGTTTCTTCTCCCTTTTTAATAAGAAGTGATGATACTAAATATTTTGTTATTATAGTAACCAATACTACTATACTAAGATAAATACTAGGTGTTGTATTTGATATATCAAATGCATTTTTAAGCATTGATTTACCAAGTAAAACTATAAATACACTTATTATTAGACTAGTTACATATTCTATTTTACCATGTCCTCTTCTATGCTCATTATCTGCAGGCTTCTTTGAAATATGAGAACCTAATATTGCAATTATATCTGTAGTAAGATCAGAAAAGGAATGTATTCCATCTGCAATTAAACTTTTGGTATTACTTAAAAATCCAAATGTTATTTTAAATATAGATAAAAAACTATTAGCAATTAGACTAATCAACATATATTTTGTAGTTTTGTTCATTTAATCACAACCTTTATTTAGCATCGTACCAGTTTTTACCTTCATTTATTTCAACCTTAAGTGGTACACTTAATTTATATGTGTTTTCCATTATATCTGTAACTATTTTTTCTACAGTTTCTCTTTCTTCTTCTAAAACATTAAATACAAGTTCATCATGTACTTGAATTAACATTTTACTTTTTAATCCTAAGGAGTTAAATTTATCAAAAATTTCAATCATAGCTTTTTTTAATATATCCGCACTACTACCTTGTACAGGTGTATTAAGTGCCATTCTCTCTCCCATACTTCTAATCATATAATTTTTATTATTTAATTCTTCTATTACTCTTTTTCTATTCATTATAGTCTTAACATATCCAAGTCGATGTGCTTCTTTTATAACGTTATCCATATAATCTTTAATTCCGGGATATGTATTTAAATAGTCATCAATAAATTTCTTAGCGCTTTTTACATCTATATTTAAATCTTCTGATAATCCGAAACTACTAATACCATATAATATTCCAAAATTAACCGCTTTTGCGTTATATCTCATTTGTGGAGTAACATGGTCTATGTCAACTCCAAATATATCACTAGCTGTTTTTTTATGAATATCTTTTCCACTAACGAATGCATCAATTAGATTAGTCGCATTAGCCATATGTGCAAATATTCTTAATTCGATTTGTGAGTAATCACTAGATAATAATATCGAATTTTCATCTGGAATAAATGCTTTTCTAATTATTTTACCTTCTTCTATTCTTACTGGGATGTTTTGTAGGTTAGGATTTGATGAAGATAATCTACCAGTTCTTGTTAATGTTTGATTAAATATAGTGTGAATTCTTCCATCTTCTTTTATTTCTTGTAATAGTCCTACCGCATAATTTCTATATAGTTTGAATACTAATCTATATTCTTCTATTTTATTTATAATTGGATGAAATGAAGCTACTTTATCTAGAATATCTTTACTAGTAGAAAAATTATTATCTTTTACTTTTTTAGGATATGGTATACCAAGTTTTACAAATAAAATTTCTCCTAATTGCTTTGGGGATGCAATATTAAATTCTTCTCCTGCAAGCTCATATATTTCATTTGTTAAGTTATTCATTCTTTCTTCTAGAGTTTTACTCATTTGATGTAGATATTCTCTATCTACTTTTACACCAGTTATTTCCATGTCTGCAAGTACATATGCAAGTGGTAATTCTATTTCATTAAATAAGTATAACTCTTCTTCACTTGTTAATTTGTTAATGTATTCTTCTTTAGTATCATAAATATATTTAGCTTTCTTTATTCCATTTTTAATTATTACATCATCATTAGGCATAGAAAGTTTAGATCCACTTCCAAATTCATTTTCATAGAATTCTACATTACAGACGTTATTATTCATTATATAAGCAATATCATCTTTTACATTTAGATTAAGTAGATACCCCGCAATCATTAAATCATAATTACACTTATCTAATTTTATATTGTCCTTATTAAATGCATAAAGTATCTTTTTTATATCATATGTAATGCAGTTGAATCCTGTATTTAACATATTTGGATTTTCTTTTAATACTTCATATGGAATATAGTAATTTTCTACTCCATTATATATAAATGCACCAATTATATCTGCATCATGATAATTATATCCATATAATTCTAGGTATATTGCATAGTCTTTACTAATTTTAAAATCTTGAACATTAGTTATTGTTTTATAGTTAATTTCTTCATTCACATTAGGCTCTTTTTTTAAGTTTTCTTTTTTTATATCTAGTTTTTTTATTAATGAATAAAATTCCAGGTCTTCAAGTAATTCAATATAATTTAAGGCATCTATTCCTCTATATTTTATCTTTTCATAATCTGTGTCTATTGGAACATCTTTATATATAGTTGCTAGGTCATAACTCATGTATGCCTTATCTTTGTCGGTTTCTAGTTTTTCTTTTAGTTTACCTTTTATATTATCTATATTTTCATATACTCCATCAAGAGTTTTATATTCTTTTAATAAGTTAAGGGCTGTTTTTTCACCTACTCCTTTAACACCAGGTATGTTATCTGATGAATCTCCCATTAAGGCTTTTAAATCAACCATTCTAGCTGGCTCTATTCCATATGTGTTTAAGAATTCTTGATGTGTCATTCTTACATAACCAACTGGTTTTAATAGTTTAACATCAGTTTCATCAGTAATTAATTGAAGTAAGTCTTTATCACTACTAATTATAGTTGAAACAAATTCTGGATCTTCTTCTGTTTTTTTTGCGAATGTTCCTATTATATCATCCGCTTCATAGTTGTCAATTTCATAATAAGTCATTCCAAGTGCCTCTACTATTTTCTTTGCGACTGGAAATTGTTGTTTTAATTCATCAGGAGTTTCTCCTCTACCACCTTTGTAGTCAAGATACTTTTCATGTCTGAATGTTTTTCCCTTATCAAATGCGACCATAATATATTCTGGTGATTCTTCATTTATTATTTTATTTAACATATTTATAAGTCCATATATTGCATTTGTAGGAAATCCTTTAGAATTTTTCATAGTGTTTCCATTATATGCAGTTGCATAATAACTTCTAAAAAGTATGTTGTTACCATCAATTAAGACTACTTTCTTCATATAACTACCTCTTTTCTAGTATTTGTCTTCTATAAAATTATATCACGTATGATACAGATTAGTAAATTTTAATTTGATGTTTAGTAGAAGTATAAGTGCTTAAAAAGTATCAAAGCTTTTCTCTTACATACTATATGTGTTTTGTATTTTATGTTTTTTTGCTAGTTTTTTGTACTTCATTTATACAAAGAAAAAAATAAGTACTTTTAATACTTATTTACTCTTACAAATTGTAATTATGTAATTATCAAGTTTAAATGTATCATATATAACATTAATATTATTAATATCTAATCCTATGGCATCTCTAAGCATTCCACCATTTAGTTTTATATATGATTCTTTTTTTGTCCACAAAGTAAGTAATTCTTCATTATTTGTTATAGATTCTCTTTCTTTTTCAGTGAAAAAGTATTTTAAGGTGGATTTTCTTTTTATATTTTCTGTATCAACATATTCAATATCTAGTCCTACTTCACTATCAGATATTATTAATCCAACCATTTTATTTTTATGACTTATATTATAAAAGATATTACTATTATCTATATAAGGTTTTCCATTTATGGACTCTGAAATTTTGTAGGAAGTTATTTTCTCTTCTTTTAATGCAATCTCAAGTAACTCTTTACTTGTTTTAGAAAAGCTATAATAGAATGTTCCTAAACTATTTTTTATTTTCTGCCATTGCATTAAGATTTTCTTCCTTTAATTTTGTATATTCTTTATATTCTTTATGCCAATTTTTATATTTCTTATCGCTTCTTCTATCTGGTATTTCTAGATTTTCATGTATATATTCAGCAATGTAATCACTAGCTTTTATTGCGCCATAAAGATTTAAATGATTTCCACCATCTTTTGAATCATTCTTCCAATCAAGTCCTATTTCATCAATATAATAGTTCATATCAAAGAATAAAACATCATTATCTTGTGCATATTTTTCCACTGCATCATGTCTTTTATGATTCCAAGAATCTGCGGAAGGTGTTTCTAAGAATACCAATTTGACATTGTTTTTCTTACACAACTCTACAATCATATCTAAGTATTTTCTATTCTTTCTTGGAATTTTTTCAACTTTTTTCTTTTTATTCATGTAGTCAGTATTCTTAAGTGGTTTAATTTTGGTAGTAATTACAAAACCTTTTGTAGGCATATATGCACTCTTAAATGCATATTTAAAATCATCTTTAGTTAAATCATTATATCTTGAATGGAATCTAATTATTGGGAATATGTAACTAATCTTTGTTCGAATTGATGGGTGAGTGTTTTTATCCATTAACATTTTTACTTTTGCCTTTGACATTCTCATGCTTGTTGTTGGTTTAGCATTATCCCCATTTCGTGGCCTTTCTACTGTAAAGAATGAATCAGCACCTAAAAAGATATATTTAGGTTTTTGTCTTTCTAGAATCATCTTTATATTGTAGTAGTCTGTCCATGTTCTAGATGATGGGTGTGAATAGTTATATCCTGCAATTCCATACATTCCCCATAATTCCATTGGAGAAACCCCATCATACATATCACTGTTTCCTACAAACATTACATCAATTGTATTTCTTTTTTGGTCATAAAAACCATCAACTATTTGTTTTTCGTAATTATTATCTGAATTCATCCATTTTGGTACAAATATTTTAGAAGTTATTACAATTCCAACTAAACATATTAGAAAGAAGCCAGCAAATTCAAAAAATCTTTTTATATATATCTTTATCATTTTACTTTCCCCCTCCTTTAAAATTGCGCATAGATAAAATCACTTGCATTATATCCAGGTCCATATATTCCAAATATTATAATTGCGAATACAATTATAAAATATATAAGATATCTTAATGCTAGATTACTATTATTTATTTTATCTATAACGTTATAACCTTTTTCTTCTAAAATTCCATATACAAATAATAATACTACTCCACCCATGATAACTAGAAAGTCAATTTTAGTTAGCCCAAATGAAGTTATTCTAAGTGTTGAATGGGCGAATATTGAACCTAGTGTTACAAATGCATCTTTAACTGATGTTGATCTAAATATTAACATACCAATAAATACAAAGATACAAGTTCTAATTATTTGGAATAGTTTAAATCCTTTTGAATCTGTATTTATTTTTAATAATTCTACTAATTTATCAGTAAGTGGTTTAAATAAAAGTGCAACCATCATTATTATGTAATAATATAATCCATAGAATATATATTTAAGACTTGCTCCATGCCAAAATCCATTTAAAAACCAAACAAAGAATAGTGAAAATGCTATTGGCACAAATTTAGCTAAATTCTTACTTAAATTTTTTCTAGCAAATTTAGTAACATTCATTGATGCTTTTGATAATGATACTGGGTAGAATACATAATCTTTTAACCAAGCACCAAGTGTTTTATGCCATCTTCTCCAAAATTCTTGAATACTCTTTGAAAAGAATGGCCTTTCAAAGTTAACTGGCAATTTAATACCCATTGTTTCTGATAATCCACTTACTATATCAATACATCCGGAGAATTCTGCATATAATTGAATAGTATATAATACTACACCTACTAATATTGGTAGTCCTGTTATGCCTGGTTTAAATACGCTACTAACATATATACCACATCTATCTGCGATAACCATTTTTTTAAAAAATCCCCAAAGTACTTTTCCTCCACCATTTATTAGATTTTCATACTTTAGTTTATTTCCATTATATAATTGAGGTGCTAATTCATCAAACCTAGATATAGGCCCTTCTGTAATAATAGGAAAATATATTAAGAATAAACTAACTTCAAATATATTTTTACTTGGTTTATATTTTCCACGATAAACATCTGCAATATAACTAATTGCTTGTAATGTATAATATGATATTCCTAAAGGTAATAAAAATTTAACTAATGGAATATTACTTTTTACTATACTATTTACAGTTGTAATAAAGAAATTACTATATTTAAGAACTAGTAATATACCAACATTAAATAATATCCCTAGTGTTAAAATAAGTTTCTTTCTCTTTTTTACTTTAACTTTTAACTCTTTTTTCTTTTCTTTATCTTCACATGAAGCTAACAAGTCATCTTGTTTGCCTATTAAAATTCCAGATAAGTAAATTGATAATGTACTTAGTAATATAAATACAATTAAATATTTACTTGATAAAAAATAAAATATATAACTTGATACTAATAAAACAATCCATCTTTTTTTTAAAGGCACTATGTAATACAAAAATACTACTAGTGCCGCAAAAACTACAAACTTTATTGAATTAATTAACATATTAACTATTTTCTTTTACTTTTTCAATTGTTTTATATAAAGCATCAATGTTTTCAAAATTTTCTGGAATAATTTCACTTACTGGGAATTCTATATCAAAAGCATCATTTATTTCTGATACTAATGTAACTATATCAAATGAATCTAATATTCCATCTGTTATTAATTCCTTTTCATTATTAAAATCAATTCCTGGTTTTACTTCTTCTAAAATACTTAATAATTCTTTCATACCTCTTTACTTACTTAAATACTTATTTTTAAGTTCCTTTCTATCTATTTTACCATTTGCATTATATGGCATTCTGTCTAATTTAATATAAACATTTGGAACCATATATGTTGGCAATTTTTCTCTTATTAAAGATATTAATTTATCTTCTTCTAAGGAATTTGTTTGATAGTATAAAATGATTTTATCCTCTTTTTCATCATAAATACTACAACATAGTATTATACCATCAATTGCAGAAATTTTCGACTCAATTTCTCCAAGTTCTATTCTATAACCCATGTGTTTTATTTGATAATCTTTTCTAGATAAATAAATTATTTCACCTAATTCATTTTTCTTTACTATATCACCTGTTCTATATACAAGTTCATTATAATCCGAATTAACTGGGTTTTGAACAAATACTTGGTTAGTTTTTTCTTTATTTTTATAATAGCCACTGGCAAGGAAGCTTCCTCTTACTAATAGTTCACCAGCTTCACCATCTTGTGCTAATGTGTTATCTTCTTTTACAATTAATACATCACAATTGTCACATGGCTTTCCTATTGGTACTGATTCATCATTACTTAATCTTCTGTTTACAATATAATAGGTACAAATATCAACTGTTTCAGTTGGCCCATAAAGATTAGCATACATTGCATCAACTTTATCCATCCACATGTTAAGTTGTTTAGTAGGCATTACTTCGCCTGCAAATAATACTTTCTTTAAATTCTTTAGATTATCTGTTGTTAACGCTCCTAGATTTGCTAGTATACAAAGTGCTGATGGAACCCAATAAATTGTATTTACTTTTTTCTCTTCAAGGAACTCTATTAGTTTAACTGGAAAAGAAAAATACATTTTTGGAATTATATAGAATGTAGCTCCTGTTAATATAGTACCGAATACATCACTTACTGACATACTGAAATAAAATGGAGTTTGACTTCCAAAAATGGTTTCACTTGTAATATCAAAAGCTTTTATAAACCAATTTACGTAACTTATGACTGCTTTATGAGATAATACAGTCCCTTTTGGTACTCCAGTAGAACCGGATGTGAATAAAATATACATTGTATCTGTATCAATAATTCTTTCATGTACATTATCAAGTAATTCTTGGTTAACATTAGTTGCTTTAGCTTCGTTAATATTGATTATTGTAACATTTGGAAATTCTTCAACAATTTTCGACATATTTTTGTCATCAGTTATTATATACTTACAATCAAGAGTAGTAATTATTTGATTTATCCTATCCATTGGAGATTTTGTATCTAGTACTGTATAAAAACCTCCACTATATATTGTACCAATCATAGACAAAGCAAGGTTTATACTTTTGTCAATATAAATAGCAATTGGTTGTTTAAATGTTGCTAAACCGGCTAGATAAGTACCTATGGATTTACTTTTATTAGTAAATTCATCATAATTTATCTCTTCCTTATCAGTAGCAAATGCTACCTTATTAGGATATTTTACTGCTGTTTCATTTAAATAATCAGTTATTATCTTTTTCATTTACGTCACCACTATAATTTTACCATTACTGTATTACTAAAGCAAGGAAATTGCATTTTTAGTGCAAAAGAATAAAAAAGCCCATTCATTAGAATAGGCTTAATTGACTTGATTCATCCATACCATCAAGTATTTTCATTGATTTCATTTTATCTATTAATGTTGCAGATATTTTACATCTATTTTGTAAATCTTCAATACTTAAGAATTTTTGTTTTTGTCGTTCATTTACAATATTATTAGCAACTGTATCACCTAATCCATCAATTGATGCAAATGGTGGATATATTGAAGTTTCATCTTTTACATTCCAAACAGTTGCATTGCTTTTGTCAAGTTCAATTGGAACAAATTTAATCCCTCTTGCAGTTGCTTCTAAGCATACTTTTAGACTTTCTAGAATTCCTAATTCTTTATTAGTAGCTTCATATCCTTTAAGTTGTATATCTTCTATTTTTGATTTTATTGCGTCATAACCTTTGATCATAGTTTCTACATCAACATCAGTTGCTTTTGATGTTAACCATGATGCATAAAAATATACTGGCATATGAACTTTATACCATGCTATTCTAAATGCACTTATAACATATGCTGCTGCATGGGCTTTTGGGAACATGTATTTAATTTTTTGACATGAATCTATAAACCATGGCTCAATGCCTGCTTCTTCCATAGTTTTTCTATGAGTTTGCCATGTTTCTGGGTCTTTACTTGCTCTACCCTTCCTTACAAACTCCATTATCTTAAATGCTTTAATTGGTGCAACTCCATGGTACATTAAGTAAACCATAATATCATCACGACATCCAATTACTTCTTTAAATGGAACAATATTATTTTTAATAAGTTCTTGTGCATTACCTAGCCAAACATCAGTACCATGTGAAAGTCCTGATATTTTAATAAGTTCTGCGAATGTTGTTGGTTTAGTTTCAGATACCATTGAAATAGTAAATGGAGTACCAAATTCTGGTATACCTAGTGTTCCTGTTGGACACATAATTTGTTCATTTGTAACTCCAAGTGCTTTTGTAGAGGTAAATATACTCATTGTATCTTTATCATCCATTGGTACTTTCAATATATCTGTCTTAGTCAAATCTTGAATCATACGCAATTGCGTTGGATCCGAATGACCTAATATATCAAGTTTTAATAAATCCTCTTCGATTGAGTGATAATCAAAGTGAGTTGTTCTCCAAGGACTTGTAGGATCATCCGCAGGGAATTGGAATGGTGTAAAATCTGATACATCCATATAATCTGGGACAACAACTATTCCACCAGGGTGTTGACCTGTTGTTCTTTTTACCCCTGTACATCCAGCTGCTAATCTTTCTACTTCTGCTGTACGCATCATTACATTTTTATCTTCACAATAACCTTTTACATAACCAAATGCAGTTTTATCTGCGACTGTTCCTATGGTACCTGCACGATAAACATTATCAACCCCAAATAATACTTTTGTATATTCATGAGCTGATGCTTGATTTAAATCTGAGAAGTTTAAATCTATATCTGGTACTTTATCTGCATTAAATCCCAAGAATGTGGCAAATGGCATATCTTGTCCATCTTTATACATAAGGCTTCCACACTTTGGACATTTTTTATCTGGTAAATCAAATCCACTAGAATATTCACTACCAAGCGGATTTCCATTATCATCATTAAATATACTAGTTTGACAGTTTAGACATCTATAATGTGCCGGCAATGGATTAACTTCTGTAATACCCATCATTGTAGCTACGAAGCTTGAACCAACCGAACCACGAGAACCAACTAAATATCCATCATCATTAGAGTGTTTAACAAGTCTTTGGGCAATTAGATATATTGGATCGAATCCTCCACCTATGATTCCTCCTAATTCTTTTTTTACTTTTTCAAGCATTAACAAATTACTAGGATTTAGTATTAAAAAAGAAACATCTTTATCATCTCCAGGATTAACTAATGCAATATATGGTGTTACTTTTTCATTTAAATTATATTCTGGAAATTGTTTTTTGAAAAATTTATTATAGTTTGTTAAACATCTTTGAAAAGCAGGAGACAATATAAAATCATATTCTGGTAATATTAGATGTGTTGCTTTATTTCTGATATTTCTAACAAAAGAAATATTGTTCTTTGTTTTATCTGTTGTACTTGTAAAAACTTTCTCTACACATTCATCTAATCCAATTGTTCTATTAGTATCATCTTTATAATTTATTACATTGATATCTTTTGCTTTGTTTATAAGATATGCTTTTAATAATAATTCCCAAGCATTACAAATAAAAAAACAAAATCCTTCAGTTCTATAATTAATAGTAGGTTTATTTATTATCTCAATTGACATTAAATATGCTTCCTCTGATTTATTTAGTAGTGCATTAATATATTTATTGAATTCTTCAGTTTTAATAACTATCATCTCCTTTTAATTTACTATTATACCACATTTTTTCTAATAAGTCAATCGATATTTCTACCAATCTTTG
>ERZ779643.116-NODE-116-length-73411-cov-6.213629_pt1 | contig 73411 bp, 84 predicted proteins | sample MGYA00511564_ERZ779643 | MGnify/ENA primary metagenome ERZ779643 (study PRJEB29588, sample SAMEA2147114) | human gut metagenome | biome: human gut; feature: human-associated habitat; material: faeces | place: Denmark | collected 2008/2010 ...
TACAGAAATCATCTTCTTAAAGAGTTAGCATAAAGTATACACTTTTTTTATAAATGTCCTTGACAAAGGGTACACTTTAAAAAGTAACTCTCGCTTTTACTTTTTTGTAAAATTTTCTCCAACTCCACCAAAACTACACAATTAAGATATATAATACATCTGGAGGAAAAATGAATGAAAAAGATATTAGTAATAGAAGATGAAAAAGACATACAAAATATAATTAAAGCATTTTTAGAAAACGCAGACTATAAAGTTGAAACAGCAGATGATGGGTTAGAAGGAATAAACCTTATTCAAAAAAATAGTTATGATCTGGTGTTACTAGATATAATGATGCCCAAAATTGACGGATTTGTAGTTTGTGAAATGATAAGAAAAAATAGTAATATACCCATTATAATATTAACAGCACTAACAGATGAAGAAAGTCAGCTAAAAGGATTTGATAAATTAGCAGATGATTATATAACAAAGCCATTTTCCATGCCTATTGTTTTAAAACATATAGAGGCTATTTTTAGAAGAACAGATAACAACAATGAAACTTCAAATATTTTAAAATATAAAAATATGATATTAAATACAGAAAATTATGAAGTATATGTAGATAATCAGAAAGTATCACTAACATATAGAGAATTTGAAATACTAAAGATATTTTTAGAAAATCAAGGAAAGGTCTTTTCAAGAGATAATATACTAAACTCAATATGGAATTATGATTATTTTGGAGATGATAAAATAGTAAATACACATATAAAAAATATTCGTAAAAAATTAGGATATGACTATATAGAAACAGTAAGAGGGGTGGGATATAAAATTGATAAAGAAGATAAAAAGTAGCCTATGGCTAAAAATATTTTTAATGCTAACTTGTGTTTTAATTTTTGTAGGTCTTATTATATATGGTATAGTCATAAAAGTAATGCCTAGCAATTATAGAAGTATATCTTTATCAAATTATACAGAAGAAATAAAAACTCTTGTATCCGAATTAGAAACCACTACATTAGATGAGGGAATAAATAAAATATATGATTTTTGTATAGAACATAGTGCAAATGCTCAATTAGAAAGTACAAACACAAATACTAAGTATAGTTTTGGAGAAGAAAGTTCAGAAGATACAACAATTCAAACTATTTCAAGTGATGTCATTTTTATAGATTCAAATGAAAGATATATATTAACTTTATCAGTAGCAGAAAGTACGGTAAATCAAATAATGGTTGTATTTTTACAGATAACTCCTGTAATATTAGTAATAATACTTTTAATATCTATAGTTGCAGCACAAATAATTTCAAGAGTAATTACTAAACCTGTAATTGATATAAGTAATATATCTAAAAAATTAGCCAAACTAGATATGACTTGGAGATGTAATACAGTACGAACGGATGAAATAGGGGTACTTGCTAATAATTTAGATAAAATGGCAGAAAGGCTGAATGAAACTATTAATGAACTTACTGTTGCTAATAAGCAATTACAAAAAGACATAGAAGAAGAAAAAGAAAGAGAAAAAATACAAACTCAATTTTTTAGAGCAGTATCACACGAATTAAAAACTCCTCTTACTATCATAAAAGGCGAATTAGAAGGGATGATTTATGAAGTTGGAGAGTATAAAGATAGGACAAAATACCTAAACCATTCTCTTAAAGTTGCAAATGAAATGGAAAATTTAATAAAAGAAATATTATCTGTTGCTATGATTAAAGATGAAAGTTTTAAATTAAATGAGAATAACTTTGACATAGCAAATACAATAAAGAAAGTATATAAAAAATATCAAGGAATAGCTGAAGATAAAGAAATTGAAATAATTACAAATATTCAAGATGCTTATGAATTTAACGGAGATGAAAGACTACTTGAAAATGCAATTTCAAATATTATTTCAAATGCAGTAATGTATTCTCCAAAAAAAGCAAAAGTATTTATTGATTTTAATGATAAAGTTATGAAAATAGAAAATACAGGAATACACATAGAAAATGAAGATTTAAAACAATTATTTAATCCGTTTTTTAGAGTTGACAAGTCAAGAAATAAAAATACAGGTGGAAGTGGACTAGGACTATACATAGCAAAAACAATTTTTGATTATCATAATATTTCATATAAAATAGAAAACTCACAAAAAGGAATATTATTTACAATTAAATTACCACAATAAGTATTAATATAATCGTTAAAAGATATATGATCTATTAGAAAAATAATTTTAGGAGGGAATATCCCTCCTTTTATTCGTAATCTTCAATATATAATGCTTTTGCTATGTATGGTGTAATTTCATCAATATCATACCAACCAGAACTTTTACTATCATTTTCTAAACCATTTGGATTAGAAACATAAACCATATTATCATTATCAGCTGCTAAAAGTAACATATAATGTGAAGCAGTAGTCCAACGATTATCACTTGGGTTATTCCAAACACACACAATAATAGGTCTATTAGATTGTAAATGGTGGATTATAGATTTATTTGATAAATGCTCTGAATCATAATAAAAATCAGAATTTTTTATCCCAAATGTTTCAGATAATTCACTAGACATTTTTTCGTAATCCATTACTGGATAATACATTTCTCTTAAATCTTCTGGAGTATAGTCCTTACCATATCCACTCAAAAGAATTGACATTACAGTTATTCCACAACCATTTTCAGCCATACTACCATTCCAATATTCATTATCTGCCCATGAAGAATTACCATTTTGTTTGTATTCTTTGTATATTTTTTTATAATTATTTTCTGTTGTAAATGTTGTAAAATATCCATCTTTATTTTTTACTTCTTCTTGTCCTACACCAGAATAATTGGGATTCTTATCTAATTTAATTACTCTATAACCCACAATATCAGAAAAGTTAAAATTACTATTTAATTCATTAAAGAAATCATTATTTTTTAAATAATTAATTCCCCAATATATAACAAATATTAGTAGCAAAATAAATATTACAATTCTCTTTTTATTTAATTTTTTATTATTGTTTTTTGCCATATTAAATGCCTCCTTTTAAAAATATTATAAATAATTTTATATTTTAAGGTTTTAACATAGCCTTAACAATTTCTTAAATTTTTCTTACAATATCAATGAACTAATGAAAAGTATAAATTTATATGCTATAATCACAATGGAGGAAACAAAATGAATGTCTTGATATTAGATGATGAAAAAGAAATAGCAGATTTAGTTGAGGTATATTTGCAAAATGAAAATTATAATGTTTATAAACTTTATACATCAGAGGAAGCAATAAAATGTATAGATAATATACCTTTAGATATTGCAGTATTAGATATTATGATACAAGGAAAAAATGGATTTGAAATATGTAAATATATTAGAGATAAGGGTTTAAAATTTCCAATTATAATGCTTACAGCAAAAATAGAAGATAATGATAAAATAAAAGGTTTAACACTTGGAGCAGATGATTACATTACAAAGCCATTTAATCCTCTAGAATTAGTAGCAAGAGTTAAATCAGCTTTAAGAAGATATACACAATATAATACTGATATAAAAATAGAAGATATTATTGAAGATAAAGGATTAGTAGTAAATAAAAAAGAACATAAATGTTTATTATATGATAATGAAATTGATTTAACACCGATGGAATTTGAAATATTACTTTATTTAATTACTAATAAAGGCAAAGTAATAAGTTCAGAGGAATTGTTTGAAAAAGTCTGGAAAGAAAAATATTTTGATAGTAACAATACTGTAATGGTACATATAAGAAGAATAAGAGAAAAATTAGGAGAAGATACCAAAAATCCTAAATTTATAAAAACAGTTTGGGGAGTAGGTTACAAGTTTGAATAGGAAGTGGTTAAGTTGGTGATTATTTATAGTTTTCTATGTGCTTTTTTGCCTTGTTTTATATATTTACTTATGAAAAATAGAAAAGAAAAGAAATTTTATATATTCTTTATAGTGCTTTTTGTTATATATCTATGGATGGTATATAATGTAACAGGTGCAGGAGGTTTAAGTGACATAATATATGCACCAAGAGGAGGAATAAATGATTCTATAATAAAGGCAAATATAAATCTTGAATTTCTTGAAAATGGAATAAATACAACATTCTTATTAAATATATTAATGTGTGTTCCTTTGGGATTTCTTTTACCTTTAATTTGGAAAAACTATAGAAATATATTAAAAACTACATTATTTGGATTTTGTTTTTCATTACTAATAGAATTATCACAATTAATCACAACTAGAGCAACAGATATAGATGATCTAATTGCAAATACTTTTGGCACAATAATTGGATATATTATATGGATAATATTTTCAAAAATATTGTTTAAAAACAAAGAAGGTATTAAAGGAATAAAAACACCAATCATATATGTTCTTATAAGTTATTTTGGTATATTTTTCTTATATTTTCCTTTTTGGTTTGCCCTTAATATAGAGCCTTTGTTACAGTAATAAATTAATTTTGGAGGAGAAAATTGAATATTAATAATTTAACAAAAAGAAAACTAAAATTATTCATAAATTTATTAGGTAATTTAATTGTTGCTACAGTAATATCTATAATAATTTATTTTATACTTGCATTATTTTTTGAAAACACTCTATCTGATTTAGTAGCAAGACTAAATTATGATTTATATAGTTGGATAGTTTACAATAGAGATATAGTTGTTTATGTTTATATTGGAATTGTTTTAGCAGTTATTATCTATAAATTTATATCGAAATATGTAAATAGTATAAACGAAGTATATAACTCATTAGATTTAATATTAAAAGAAAATAATGAAACAATAAAATTACCAAGTGAAGTAAATGAATTTACAGAAAAATTAAATGATATAAAAAATGATTATATAACAAGTAAAAACAACGCAAAAGAAGCTGAACAGAAGAAAAATGATTTAATAATGTATATGGCACATGATTTAAAAACACCCCTTACATCTATTATTGGATATTTAACACTTCTAAATGATGAAAAAAACATATCAAAGGAATTGCAAGAAAAATATCTTAAAATAGCATTAGACAAATCATTAAGAGTAGAAGAATTAACAAATCAATTCTTTGATATTACAAGATATAATTTACATTCAATGCCTATAAATAAAACAGAATTAAATATAACATATTTATTAAAACAACTAATAGATGAATGTTATCCAATGTTGGAACAAAATAATTTAAAATGTGTGTTAAATGCACCAGATAAAGTGAATTATCTAGGAGATGGAGATAAACTTGCAAGAGCATTTGGAAATTTGTTAAAAAATGCTATTAGTTATAGTTATAAGGATACAGTTATAGAAATCAATGTTACAGAAGAATTAGATAAATTATATATAACTTTTAGAAATAAAGGGGCAAAAATACCAGATTATAAGTTAGAGAAAATTTTTGAGAAATTTTATAGAGGAGATGAATCAAGAACAAGCACAACAGGTGGAGCTGGTTTAGGTTTGGCTATTACAAAGGAAATAATTGAATTACACAATGGTAAAATTAGTGTAAAAAATGATGATGAATATATTGAATTTGATATTATATTATAATTTAGATTAGTCAAAAGGCTAGTCTATTTTTATGGCTGGAAAATATAACTACAAAATTGAAGTAACAAAAGATATTTGAATGAAGAAAAATATATATCAAAACTACATCTTAACTACACCTTAACTCCATTTTTTGGTTGTAAAAATAGAGCGAAGGAGGAAAGAAAGATGAATTTATTAAAAAGAAGTATCTTATATTTATTTAGAAAGTGGAAAGTAAGTATTTTGCTGTTACTTATTCTATTTATGGTTGTAACACTTACTTTATCTGGGATAGCAGTATTAAATGCAGAAGAACAAAAAACAGAAGAATTTAAAGAAGCAACAGGAACAAGTTTTTCTGTTGAGAGAAATTACGAATCTGGAGGAATGGAAACAGACGAAAAAGGAAATACTTATTTGACATCTGATCCTATTACAGATGATATGATAGAAAAAATTGCAAGTGTTGAAGGAATAAAAGCCTACAATGCAACAGTTGATTCTATATCTTCTATTTTAAAAGATGGAGAATATTTATATCAAACAGACAGATATGTAGGTGATTATTTAGTAGACTCACAGACTTTAAGTGTTACAAATATAAACACCCAATATAGCAATTATTTTACCTCACATATTTTTGAGTTAGTGGAAGGTGAACACATTACACCAGATACTGAAAATGCTATTATAATAAGCGAAGCCTATGCAGAAAAAAATAATTTAAAACTAGGTGATACTTTGACAGTAGTAAATGATCCACTAAGTGATGATCCGTTTGTAGATGTGGAGGTTATAGGAATTTTTAGAGTAATGGGAGATACAGCAGATGAAAGTGATGACAAGAAAGTTTATGACCTTTCTGGATATTTTGTTTACAATGATTATGTGTTTTTAAGTGCAGATTTAGCAGATAAGTTGTATGTTAATTATGATGATGTAGGAAGTGGAAAATTTAATGTTGTAGATTTCTATGTTGAAAATCCAGAAAATTTAGATTCTATCATTCAAGAAGTTCAAAACATTAAAGATATAAACTGGAACAACTTTTATATTTATGCAAATGACGAAATTTATCAAAATACACAAGAATCTGTAGACAATTCAAGTACATTAATTATTAGTTTAATTGTTATAGCGATAATTGTAAGTATTAGTGTAATAAGTATAATTGTTTTTATGAGTATTAAAGGAAGAAGAAGAGAAATTGGAATATTACTTTCGATTGGTAAATCAAAAGCAACAATAATGATTCAATTCATTATAGAAATGTTAATAATATCTGCGATTTCATTCACAGGTTCATATTTCTTTAGCAAATTAATTGCAGGAAATTTAGGACAAGCCTTTGGAAAAGTAGCAGAAAGTGTAATTATTCAAAATAGTCAATTTGCATTAATTACAGGAATAGGAATAGTTATATTACTTGCGATAGTTATTATTTCTTGTATTCCTATAATGAATAAAAAACCAAGACAAATTTTATCTCAAATGAATTGAGGTGGTTGATAGTGAATTTTGTAAAAAGAGCATATTTATATACTACAAGAAAAAAAGTAAGAACTATATTGTTATTTTCTATTATTCTAATAATGGCAACATTGCTTATAGTGTGCTTTTCAATTAACTCATCATCTAGTATGGCAGATGCAAATGTTAGAAAGGCTTTAAAATGTGGTTTTACCGTAAATGCAAAAACATTAGAAAATGGATTAGATGAAAGTGTTGTAAATCAAATATTAAATATAGATGGCATTACAGATAGTTATAATTTAAGAAGCTACACAGTTTCAGAGTATAGAGATACAAACAGCAATAAGCTAAAAACAAGAGATGATGTAGGACTAAAAGTTTATGAAAATGCAGGTAGAGTAGTAGGAGATAGATATTCGGAAAAAGACAGTTATTTCACAGATGAGGGCTTTAAATTAACTAATGGAGAACATATCACACCAGATAAAAAACAAGTAGCATTAGTTCACGAAGATTTTGCAAATAACAATAACTTAAAGATAGGAGATTATATTGTATTAAATAATATTGAGGGAAATGAAATAGGAGTAGAAGTTCAAATAATTGGAATATTTACAAGTACCAGAAAAAGCGATTCGGAAGAATATATGGATACAACAAATCTATTTGAAAATATTATTTTTACAGACTTAAATACAACTTCAAATCTTATTTATGAAACAGATAGTGATAATAGTCAATATGGAGATTTTGAAGTTGAAGATCCAGGAGAACTAGATAATTTAATTTCAGAAATGAAGAAAATAGAAAATGTAAATTGGGATAATTGCAAGATTACAAAAAATGATAGTAATTTTAAAAATACAAAAGAAGCATTAGAAGGAATACAAAAAATTGTATCAACAGCAATTATAGTAATATTTATAATTAGTATAATTTTGATAGTTTTAATATTAAATCTTTGGACTAAACATAGGATAAACGAAATAGCAATATTACTTTCTGTTGGAATTAGTAAAAAAGATATTATATGGCAACAAATAATCGAAATTCTTATGGTATCTGTACCAGCATTTATACTATCATATTTTACAAGTTCTATTGCAACAAAAATAGTAGATAGTAAATTGATTAGTAGTATTACAAATAGTATAGAAATAAGTGTAAATATATTTGATTGGTTATTAGTAAGTGGAATTGGATTACTAATTATATTAGTATCAACGATAATATCAATTTATCAAATTACCAAAATAAAACCAAGAGATATTTTTAGTAGAATAGATTAAGGAGGAATGGAAATGTCTATATTAGAAATAAAAAATTTAAAATATGCTTATTCAAGAGATAGTATAGTATTTAAAAATATAAATGTAAATTTAGAAGAAGGTAAGGTATATTCAATATTAGGACACTCTGGAAGTGGAAAAACAACATTCTTATCTTTACTAGGTGGACTTGATACACCAACTGAAGGAGAGATATTATTTAAAGGAGAGAATATTGAGAATTATGGACTTGCAAAGCATAGGAAAGATAATGTATCATTTATTTTTCAAAGTTATAATTTAATTGACTATTTAACACCAATGGAAAATGTATCAATAGCTTCAAAACTACCACCAAAACCTATTTTAGAAAAATTAGGACTCACAGATAAAGAAATGAAAAGAAATGTTTTAAAGTTATCTGGAGGTCAACAACAGAGAGTGGCGATAGCAAGAGCTTTAGCTTCGGAAGCACCAGTATTATTAGCAGATGAACCAACAGGAAATTTAGATGAAGATACAGCTAATAGTATTATGGAAATACTTAAAGACTGCTCTCATAAGATGAATAAATGTGTGGTTATCGTAACTCATTCAAAGGACCTAGCAAAACAAACAGATGTAATTCTTAGGTTAAGAAGGGGAGAATTAGAAATAGAAAATAGGAAATAATTGAATTAGCAAAGAGAACTGCAATGTAGTTCTCTTTAAATTTGAAAAAATTTAAGTAAATTTATATAAAATATGCAGTTAAATAGTAGAAAAATTTAAAAATATATGGTATTCTATTGCAGGAGTAATTAATGTAGAAATAAGGGAGAATGTTATGAAATTAGTTGTAAAAAGTCTAAAAAAGAACTTTGAAAAAAAAGAAGTATTAAAAGATATTAATTTTGAATTTGAAAAAGGAAAAATATATGGTTTACTAGGAAGAAACGGAGCAGGTAAAACAACATTTTTTAACTGCCTAAATGAAGATTTAGATATAGATGCTGGAGATTTTTATATTGAAGATAACGATGTTAAAAGAAAAATGGAAGCAGAAGATGTAGGATATGTTTTATCTACACCAAATGTACCAGAATTTTTAACAGCAAGAGAGTTTTTAAAATTCTTTATTGATATTAATAAAAAAAGAATAAAAAATGAAAAAACAATAGATGAATATTTTGAGTTTATGAAAATCGAAGAAGAAGATAGAGATAGATTGCTAAAAGATTATTCACATGGTATGAAAAACAAAATGCAAATGCTTGTAAATATAATTGCAAATCCAAATGTTTTATTATTAGATGAACCTTTAACATCTTTTGATGTAGTAGTTGCAGAAGAAATGAAACAAATGTTAAGAGAAATTAAGAAAGATCACATAATTATTTTTTCAACTCATATAATGGAACTTGCATTAGATTTATGTGATGAAATAGTTATCTTAAATAAAGGTATTTTAGAAGAAATAGATAAAGACAATATAGATAATGAACATCTAAAAAACAAAATATTAGAAGCACTAAAGGAGGAAAAATAAAATGCTAAAAACATTTATAACTTCCTTTAAATTGCAAAATACATATAGAACAAATAGTATTATTTATTCTTTAAAACAGTTACCTTTAATAAAAAGAATACTACCAAATGGTTTATACAAAAGTAAAGGGCTAAAAATATTTGCAGGGATTATTAGTATTCTTTGGGAAATAATAAATATTTTTATTGGTAAAATTATATATATTGTAGCAATGATATTTATGGCATTGTCTTGGTATAAAGCAAATAATGCAGATACATTTATACATATATTTATATTTCTAACACTAGCAGGAGGACTTGTAAATACTTATATGCTTAATCCTACAAAGGATAAGTATTACGCAATAATTCTAATGAATATAAATGCTAGAGAATATGGATTATCAAATTATTATTACCAATTAATAAAATTGATTGTAGGATTCCTACCATTTACAATTCTCTTTGGTATGATAGCAGGTGTCCCACTATGGGTTCAAATTGCAATTCCATTTTTTGTACTAGCAATAAAATTGATTGTTATGAATTACTGTATATATGATTTTAAGAAAACAAATAAGGCATCTAATGAAAATTTACCAACAAAATTTGTGTGGGGATTTGTAGGAATATGCCTACTTCTTGCTTATGGTTTACCAGCAATTAATATAACATTAAATCAAACTATATTTTTATATGTATTTATAATTGCAGTAATATTAGGAATTGTAAGTTTAGTAAAAATACATAATTTTAACGATTATAGAAGAATGTATAAACAAGTATTAACAGAATCTAATGTATATATACAAGAAAAAGCAACTGGAACACAAGCGATGAAAGATACCAGTCTAAAACAAATAGAATTAGATAAAAACTATACAAGCAATAAATCTGGTTTTGCATATTTCCACGATTTGTTTGTTAAAAGACATAGAAAGATACTAACAACAGCTGTAAAGAAACAGTCAATAGTTATCTTGCTTATTATAATAGCAATGATTATTGGTATTCAAATGAATAACGATTTTAAAGTAAAAACAAATGAAATATTACTGGTATATTTACCATACTTTGTATTTATAATGTATGGTATAAATAGAAGTTCTAGTGTTACACAAGCAATGTTTATGAATTGCGATCATAGTATGCTAACATATAGAATTTATAGAACACCAAAGGTTATTTTGGGAATTTTTAAAGAAAGATTAAAAACATTAATTACAATTAATCTATTACCAGCAGTATTAATGGGAGGAGGATTAGCATTATTATTGTACTTATCTGGAGGAACAGATAATCCAATAAATTATGCAATTCAATTTGTATCAATTATAGCAATGAGTATATTCTTTTCAGTTCATTATTTGGTAATGTATTATTTACTACAGCCTTATAATGTAAATACAGAAATGAAAAGTAGTACATATAAAGTAGTACAAGGCTTAACTTATATTGTTTGTTGGTATATGATACAAATACAAATGCCTATATTTACTTTTGGTATAGCAACAATAGTATTCTGTATAGCATATTGTTTGATTTCACTATTTCTTGCATATAAATATGCACCAAAAACATTTAAGCTAAGAGTTTAAATTTTAGATGAGAGTAATTGCTCTCATTTATGGTATTATGTAGCAAACAAATAGTAATTTATAGAGATGATACAATAAAAATTTAATTATAAAAAATTGAAAAAAGAGTTGCATTTTTTAAACTTTTTGCATATAATACTATATAGACGATTATCTATATAGATAAATTTATAAATTGAAAGGAAGTGTAAAAATGGATAAGAAAAGATGTGTCGAAAAAGCTGAAATATTTAAAGTATTATCAGATTCTAACAGATTACAAATAATAGATATGCTTTCTTGTGGCGAAATGTGTGTGTGTAAAATATTAGAAAAATTTAATATAACTCAGCCAACATTATCACACCATTTAAAGGTATTAGCAGATAGTGGAATTGTAACATCAAGGAAAGAGGGAAACTGGAATTACTATAAATTAAATGATAAAAAGATGAATGAAATAATTGAATTTTTACACTTTATTTCAAATGATAAAAAAGATTGCATTTGTAAAAAATAGAAAAAGCACCTTATAATAGGTGTTATATTTTAAAACAGTATATTGATGGTTGTCTATATAGTATTTATAAGAAAGGAGTTTTTTAATGCAGTATATTCAAAATGTATTTAGTTGGCTGAATAGTGTATTTTTAGAAATGAGTTGGCTATCAAACTTGATTACTTGGATTGTAAACAATGTTTTTAGATTGCCAATAAATAATGAAAGTACACTTGGAAAAATTGGTGGTAGCATACAATTTTTTATGTATGATTTTATAAAAATTATGATTCTATTGTGTGTTCTTATTTTTATATTTTCATATATAGAAAGTAAATTTACACCAGAAAAAACAAAACAAATATTAAGTAAGCTAAAAGGTGTAAAAGGTGCAATACTTGGAGCTTTACTTGGAACAATAACGCCATTTTGTAGTTGTTCGAGTATTCCAATTTTCATTAGTTTTGTGAAAGCAAAATTACCTATGGAAGTTACATTTAGTTTTCTTATTTCTTCGCCATTTGTTGATTTAGCATCTACTGTACTTTTAGCATCTATGTTTGGTTGGAAAGTAGCAATAGTTTATGTTGTTGTAGGTGTGTTATTAGCCGTTGTAGGAGGAATAATAATTGGAAAATTAAAATTAGAAAAATATATTGAAAAATATGTTTTTGATACACAGGTTGGAGAAAATAAAGATTTAGAACCAACAAAGAAAGAAAGGTTACAATATGCTAAAGAACAAGTAAAAGATATTTTCATTAATGTATGGAAATATGTTTTATTAGGAGTTGGAATAGGTACATTTATTCATAATTGGATTCCTCAAACAATTATAGAAACAATTTTAGGAGAAGGAAATATATTTGCACCAGTATTAGCAGCAGTCGTTGGAATACCAATGTATGCAGATATATTTGGAACATTACCAATAGCAGAGGCTTTGGTACTTAAAGGAACAGGAATAGGAACAGTATTAACATTTATGATGGGTGTAACTGCTTTATCAGTACCATCTATTGTAATGCTAAGAAATGTAATGAAACCTAAATTACTTGCAATTTTTGTAGGAATTATAGCAATTGGAATTATTTTTATTGGCTATGTATTTAATATATTTTCATTTGTATTAGTTTAAAAAATAGAAAGGAAGAATTTATATGGATATTAAAGTTTTAGAAAGAGCTTGTTGTGGAGGAAAAAAATTACAATCTATTGTAGAAGAAACTGTAAAAGAATTAGGAATAAAAGCAAATATAGAAATTATAGGAGATATGCAACAAATTATGGCATTAGGAATAATGAGAACACCAGCACTTATAATTGATGATAAAGTGGTAGTACAAGGGAGAGTTCCAAAGAAAGATGAAATAAAAAAATTATTTCAAAAATAAATGAATAATAAATTTTATAAAAGCAAGTGATTTGATAATTACTTGCTTTTATGTTATGGTATAATCAAACACACAAATTACAATATGGAAGTGAGATGAGTTAATGAATATTCACTTTGGATTTTCATATATAGGTTTAATATTTTTACTAATGTTGATGTTACCAAATATTATATGGAGTAAAAATAAGCCTAAAGGCTATGATAAATATGTAAAAAATGAAAATAAAGTATTACTACTATTGGAGTGGCTTGGAGAAATGCTAGTAACCTGTCTGTCATTGATATTTAGTGATTTTAATATAAATAAAATATCAAACTGGTCTAGTATATTGTTAATTGCCTTTATTATAATGATTTTATACGAAATATATTGGATAAGATATTTTAAAAGTAATAAAACAATGAAAGATATGTATAGTAGCTTGTTAGGAATACCAGTTGCAGGAGCTACTTTGCCAGTAGTTGCATTTCTGTTACTAGGTATATATGGTAGAAATATATTTCTTATTATATCAACAATAGTATTAGGAATAGGACATATAGGAATACACTTAAATCATAAAAAAGAATTAGAATAAGAAATTACAATTTTATAGTTATTGATTTATAGTAATTTACCGAAAAGATTGTCAGTAATGACAGTCTTTTTTGTACGACAAGCAGTTATACAAATAGATTAGTTCAGTGCAACTAATCTATTTTTTATAAGAATTATAAACGAATTAAATGCAATTATTTTTTTATTATTTATTGACATTTAATTATAACTACTATAAAATATAGTAGTATAGTTTGTAGTAGAAAGAAGGGCTTAAATATATGAAAAATTATGACAACTATTTTCTTCCTGTAGATAATATGGAAGAAGCAAAAAGATATTATGAGGAAATATTGGGGTTAAAAAAGAAATTTGATTTTTCTGATAAGGGAATGGTTGCTTATAATATTGGAAATGAAGAACCTGCAATAATTTTAAAAGACAAAAATAAATTTGAGAATTTAAAGCCTACAATATGGTTTGAAGTAGAAGATGTTGCAATCTTCTATAAAGAAATGTTGAATAATGGTATAAAATTTTTGAGTGAGCCTTTTAAAATTGGAACTGGTAATGCAGTCGAGTTTGAAGATCCATTTGGAAATAGACTTGGCGTTACAGATTATATTAAGTAAGGAGTAGAGATTATGTCAAATATAGATTTGGTATTATTAGGACTTATTAAACAAAAATCACAAAGTGCTTATGATATTAAAAAAAATATAGAATATCGTAATATACCAAGATGGGTAAGAATTAGTGAACAGTCTATTTATAAGAAAGTATTACAATTAGAATCAAAAGAATATATTGTTAGCCATAAAGAGAAAGAGGAAAATATGCCAGATAAAGCAATATATACTATTACTAACAAAGGTAATGATTATTTTAATAAACTTATGAATGATATTTCAAATTCTGATGTTAGTCTATATTTGGATTTTAATGTTATTATCACGAATTTAGATTTAGTAGATGATGAACAAAAACAGATTCTTGTTTCTAATATAAAATCAAAGATATTAGAATTAAAAGAATTACTAAATGAAAGACGTTCTCATAGACAACATATTCCTAATGTTGGAAAACAAATGTTCAAACAACAATTAGCATTAGTAGAAACATTAGAAAAGTGGATAATTGATTTTGAGAATAGTTTAAAAGAACAAAATTAGCAAATATTGATTTTAAGTTAAAAGATAAATTTGTAGGGAGGGAAATTCCATGAAAATAATCAACATTGGTATTCTTGCTCATGTAGATGCAGGAAAGACGACCTTAACGGAAAGTCTGCTTTATACAAGTGGAGCAATTTTAGAATTAGGCAGTGTAGATAAGGGAACAACAAGGACAGATACTATGTTTTTAGAACGTCAGCGTGGAATCACAATTCAGGCAGCAGTTACTTCTTTTAATTGGAATGACTACAAAATCAATATTGTAGATACTCCTGGACATACAGATTTTATAACAGAAGTGTATCGTTCCTTATCTGTTCTTGATGGAGCAATTTTAGTAATTTCTGCTAAAGATGGTGTACAAGCACAAACCCGAATACTATTCCATGCACTTCAAAAAATGAATATACCAACAATTATTTTTATAAATAAAATAGATCAGGATGGAATTAACTTAAATAATATTTATCAAAATATCAAAGAAAAACTTTCAAATGATATTATTGTTATGCAAAATGTAACATTAACTCCAGAAATATCAATTAAAAATATCATTGATTTAGATGATTGGGATCCTGTAATTTCCAAAAATGATAAACTTTTAGAAAAATATATTGTAGGAGAAAAATTGACTATACAAGAATTAATGTATGAAGAATATAGGTGTGTTAAAAAAGGTTCGTTGTTTCCTATATACCATGGAAGTGCTAGAAATAATATAGGGACTCAACAACTTATCGAAGCTATTTCAAATCTTTTTTGTTCTGAAATGAATGAGAATGATTCAGAACTATGTGGAAGAGTTTTTAAAATTGAATATACAGACCATAAGCAAAGATTAGTTTATTTGCGTCTTTATAGTGGAACATTACACTTACGAGATACAATTATGTTGCCAGAAAAAAAGAAAATGAAACTTACAGAAATATATATTCCTTCAAATGGGGAAATGATACAGACAAAAATAGTTTGTTCTGGAGATATTTTTATTATACCTAACAATACATTAAGATTGAACGATATTATAGGAAATGAAAAGATTTTGCCATGCAATGTATGGAATGACAAGACTGTACCAATACTACGAACAAGAATTGAACCGATAAAAATAGAAGAGAGAGAAAAATTATTGGATGCTCTTACAGAAATTGCAGATACTGATCCTCTTTTACGTTATTATGTTGATACGATAACACATGAAATCATCATTTCTTTTTTAGGAACAGTGCAGTTAGAAGTTATCTGTTCTCTGTTGATTGAAAAATATCACATAAACATAAGAATCGAAGATCCAACCGTAATTTATTTGGAAAAGCCATTACAAAAGGCAGATTATACTATTCATATTGAAGTACCACCAAATCCATTTTGGGCATCAATTGGATTATCAATAACTCCACTTCCAATTGGCACTGGAATACAGTACGAAAGCAAAGTTTCACTCGGTTATTTAAATCAAAGTTTTCAAAATGCAGTAAGAGAAGGTATTAATTATGGACTGGAGCAAGGATTGTATGGTTGGAAAGTGACAGATTGTAAAATATGTTTTGAATATGGTGTTTATTATAGCCCTGTTAGTACTCCCTCGGATTTTCGCTTTCTTGCCCCAATTGTACTTGAACAAACATTGAAAAAAGCGGGAACGCAATTATTAGAGCCATATCTTTCGTTTATACTTTTTACACCAGAGGGATACTTTTCTCGTGCATATAAAGATGCACAAAAACATTGTGCAATAATTGAAACAAGTCAATCAAAAAATGATGAAGTTATTTTTACAGGACATATTCCTGTACGTTGTATTAATGAATATCGTAATACTTTAACTCTATATACAAATGGGCAAGCAGTTTTTTTGACAGAATTAAAAGGTTATCAAATTGCTACTTGTGAACCAGTTATTCAATCACGTAGACCAAATAATCGAATAGATAAAGTACGCCATATGTTTAATAAAAAAGAAAATTAAGTTACTATTCACTAAAATTACAATAACTAGGGCAGATAGTTAGTTGTTAATTATCTGCTTTTATGATAATATATTGAATAGTAAAATAGTAATTTGTAAAGGAGGTATTTATGGGAATAGAACATTCGCAAAATTATTTACATAGTAAACAACTTGTAGCGACTTTGTTATCAAAGAGTAATATTTGTAACGACGATATTATAATTGAGATAGGTCCTGGAAAAGGAATTATTACCATTGAACTTGCAAAAAAAAGCAAGCAAGTTATAGCAATAGAGTTTGATGCGAAATTAGCGAAAACTTTATCTGAAAAGTATAAAGAATCTAAAAAAGTTCAAATAATAGAGATGGATTTTTTAAAATATAAAATATCAGTAAAAGAACCATATAAAGTATGTGCAAATATTCCATTTAACATAACTGCTGATATTGTGAAAAAGGTATTTGAAGCCGATAATCCTCCTGAAGATATATATTTCATAATGCAGTATGAGGCTTTTCTCAGGTATTCTGGACAGCCCTTTTATAACGAAAGTTTGAGGTCTCTTTTATACAAACCTTGGTTTTCCGCTGAATTGATTTATGAGTTTAAACCATCAGATTTTTATCCTGTGCCAAATGCACGAATATGTTTTGCTCACTTTCAAAGAAAAACATCTGCTGATGTTGAGGATGCGATAGACTATAGAAATTTTCTGTCATATATATTTTTAGCATCTGGAAATACTTTCAAAGATAAAACAAAAAAATTGTTTACTTATGAGCAACAAAAACGCATTTGCAAGTTTTTAAAAATTAAATTAGAGTCAACGCTTACTGAAATCTCATACGATGGATGGCTGTACCTATATGATGTTTTTCTTAAATTTGTTTCCAACGAAAAAAAAGCTATTATATTAAATGCTGAACAAGACATGAAAAACAATCAAAACAAGATTCAAAAAAAACATCGAAATCGTAATCATGGTTATTGGAAATTTGAAGCTAAGCGCCAAAAAAAATTAAAATTTGAAAATGGAAAATAAGAATTTTATCAGTAGCTATATTTCAAATTTCTATATTATTAGCAATAGTGTAAACAAAAAAGTTGACAGAAAAAAGTAATAAGTAAATCATAAATTACAATTTGTTAAGTAGTTGATGATATGGATAAGTATTTAGAAATCAAAAAGATTTTTGTACTGTTTAGATGTGATTATGATAGAGAAAGGATGCTAATACAATTTGGTCTGTAAGCTATGATATTAAAAATAATAGCATTTATAGGATTGATGGAAATCCAAAAAGGAAAAAATATAAAATAGATACAAGGTTAAATTTAAAGAATAATTTTATGTTTAAGGTAAATCTAAGGCAATAGAAAATTTACTTTTCTCATATGGTCATACAATTCTGCGACCCCTTCTAAGGTCATATTATTACATTCCGGGACGGAAGGCAAGAGAAGGTTTGATACATTTGGATTTTCCATGGCTGTTACCGGAAATTTCTAAAGTGTATCTGTTTTCTTATGTTCGTAAATCGTATCTATTATGTGTCTGTGAAATTCCACAATTCCTTTCGTAAATTTAGCGGTGCTTCGCATTTTAATTATAACATATGGGGTTTGGGGGTCGTGAACGTAAAGAGTGTGGATGCGTTGGGCGGTTTTGATGTGATAAATGTGTAATCGGAAACAGCGTGCAAGGTGTAAATGTACAATCGCCTAGGAAGGGCGTGTCAAGAAAAATTTTAAAGATTTTCCAAAAATGAAAGTTTCAATAAAAATTGAAAATGTATGGATTTTGCAGATTTTGAGAAAAGTTCGGGATTTTTGGTACGTTGTGCAGACATGTTAAGAAATCAAGGTTTTGCAGGGATTTTGAAAAATGGGGCGAATTTTCGGTACGTTATGCGGACTAGTGAGAAAATGACCCTAAATCGGGATTATTGCTGTTTTCAGAAAAGTAGGGCGATTTTTATGACGTGATTATGACTAGTTAAGATTTTTAAGTTTTGAGGTTTTTGAGATTTAGGGTGGATTTTTGGGGCGTGGTAAGGATATGTTAGTAATCTTGATTAACGTATGGCGATAGTGATAGGTGCTGAATATATAATTGACATGACGTTTTGAGTGTGATATAATCTATCAATAGGTTAATATGTCTTGAGCTAGGAGGTATAGGCATGAAGTATATAGACAAAATTATCGTTCAAGAAAAAGATGCTGTAGGTATGTCGGCGGCAGAAGTATATAAATGTCAAATTGAAGACCAGGTTGTATATTTAAAAAGGATTAATGAAATATACTCACGAACAACCTATAGTGTCAAGCGAGAAGCTGAAGTAATGCAGTGGTTGGAAGGCATACTAAACGTTCCCAAAGTAATTGAATATGGTCAAAAAGAAAGTACAGAATATTTGATTATGAGCGAAATTGAGGGGAAAAGTATAGATGATTTTGCAGAGGATCCTATACAATACATAGCATACTTAGCAAATGCAATTAAGTTATTGCAATCCATTGATATCTCAAACTGTCCGTTTTCATCACAAATTGATATGAGATTGGAGGAACTGGATTATCTTTTGAAGAACGGTCTGGCAGATACTGATATATCTAATTGGGAAGATTCAACGGAATTTACAGATCCACAAGAACTATATAAATGGCTCTGCGACAACAAGCCACATGAAGAGTTAATGTTTTCACATGGCGATATCAGTAATTTGTTTATTTGCAACGATGAAATATATTTTTTTGATTTAGCAAGATGTGGAACTGCGGATAAATGGTTGGATATTTCAATGTGCGTCAGAGAAATTAGAAATTTTTTTCACAATTCTGAATTCGAGAAACTGTTTTTTGAGATGTTGGGTATGGAGCCTAATTATGAAAAGATTAATTACTATTTGTTGCTTGATGAAATGTTTTAAATAAGAGTAAGGAGAGTTTGCTATGGTAAAGAAGGCTAAAAAAGATGATATAACTGTTATTGCAGAATTAGCAGTCCAAATGTGGGATGTAGATACTATACAAGAATTAATTGATGATATTTCCGATAATATGGCAAAAGAAGATGCTCAATATTTCATCAAGTATGTTGATAGTGAGCCGGTAGGATTTGCAGAATGCCAACTGAGATATGATTATGTAGAAGGTACGGATTCATCGCCGGTTGGATATTTAGAGGGGATTTTTGTAAAAGAGGAATTTCGTCACAGAGGTTTTGCAAAAGAAATATTGACGGAGTGCGAAAAATGGACAAAAGAAAAGGGATGTACGGAATTTGCTAGTGATTGCGAATTAGACAATGAAGATAGTTTGCATTTTCATATGGCTATGGGATTTATTGAAGCAGGCAGAATTATCTGCTTTAAGAAAGAGTTATAAGTGAAGCGAACAAAATCTGCTAAATACCGCTGAACGGAAAGTTTCTTCCGTTCGGCGGTATTTATGATATAAGCATTATTCTTTAGCAATCCGTTGCTTCTTCTTGGCTCTATTATACCGATTGCGAATCAGGTTTTTAGGAGCTTTGGTAACACGTTCTAATTCTACGATTGTATAGTAATCCTCGTCAATGTAGTAAAGGATATCATCATCGGTCAATTCCCTACCGTCCAGATAGATAGGCACACGTTTTCTCCCGGCTTTTTTCAATGCCTTATCTTCCAGAATGGCAATTCGATTTGTAAGGGCAGTGATTTGTCTGGCTTGGCGTGTATTCAGTTCGATCAGAATTCGCAGCTGCGTCTGGGGATTGGTTTCGATTGTGAGTTTCTGTTGCAGTTCCTTATCTGACATATTCTTGCGTAGGTTCCCGGAAGTGTCAGCGATATTTCTGTTATAATATAAGTAATAATAATTTTAAAAGTGAGTTGATATGAAAATGAGAACAGAGAAACAAATATATGATACTATACTTAATTTTGCTAAAGCAGATGATAGAATTAGGGTGGTTACTTTAGAAGGTTCAAGAACAAATATTAATATTATACCAGATGATTTTCAAGATTATGATATTACTTTTTTTGTCACAGACATGCAGAGTTTTATTAATAGTGATGAGTGGCTTAATGTTTTTGGAGAGAGACTTATTATGCAAAAACCCGAGGATATGGAATTGTTTCCAAAAGAAGAAAAAGGGTATTCATATCTTATGTTATTTTGGGACGGAGTTAAAATAGATTTGACATTATTGCCATTAGAAGTTTTAGATGAATATTTTACTTGGGATAAATTAGTAAAATTATTATTAGATAAGGATAATCGTGTTACTAATATACCAGTACCTACAGATGAAGATTATTATATAGAACATCCGACAGCACGTTCTTTTGATGATTGCTGTAATGAATTTTGGAATACTGTAACATATGTAGTGAAAGGATTATGTCGAAAGGAAATTTTATTTGCAATCGACCATTTAAATAATATTGTGCGTATGGAATTACTGCGAATGATTTCATGGAAGGTTGGAATAGAGCAAGGTTATAGTTTTAGTCTAGGAAAAAACTATAAATTTTTAGAACGATATATTTCACCTGAATTATGGAAGAAAATTCTTGCTACATATAATATGGGGTCATATACAGAAATGTGGAAATCTTTAGAATTATGTATGGGAATTTTTAGAATGGTATCAAAAGAAGTGGCACAATGTTTAAATTATTTATATCCAGATTATGATAAAAATATTAGTAATTATGTTATAAGACAAAAAGAAAAATATCAAAGATAAAACATTTCTAACATTTGATGATAAAATAATTGGATATCAAAATTATAAAGAGGGCAACAAATTACATGTATACTTTTAGATGTAAATAATAGAGTTTACATCTAATTTTTTTGGTTGTAAAATTATTTACAAAGAATTTAAGTTAGAACATCAAATTACAGAGGTCTTTGAATCTATCAACTTGACAGTTCGACTTTTATTCCTATTATTAATTTAGTTTTAGATAGTGAGGGCGTTTGACTCTATATAACAAGCATGATGAAATAATAGTAGAGGTAAAAGACTTAAGTTCAAAAAGAAAGTAGGTGAATAATTTGAAAACAGTGTTAAGTGTAGATGTTGCTAAAGGAAAAAGTATGTTTATGCTTATGAATAGTGAAGGAGAAATATTTATTGACTCAATTGAACTAAAGCATAATTTAGAAAATTTCAATAAACTAAAAAAACAAGTAGAAACATTTGAAATAAGTGATTTAACAGTATTTATGGAGTCAACAGGAATATATCATTTACCAGTTGAAAGATATTTTAAAGAAAATGGATTTAATACTTTAGTTATTAATAGTTTAACAACAAAAAATAACTATGACACAATAAGAAAAACAAAAACAGATAAAAAGGATTGTTTTAGATTGGCTAAATTATTTTTTGTAAATGAAGTAGAATATCATGATTTATCAAAAAAAGATTTATATGCTAATTTAAAAGCGATGACTAGACAATATTTTTATTTGACACAAGTAAATGTTAGTTGTAAAAACAGATATAAAAGATTAATAAATATATGTTTTCCAGAGTTAGAAACAATATTTAAAAGTAGTAGAATATATGAGGAAACGGCTTTGAATTTTATAAAAGTATTTCCACATGCTGAAATAGTCAAAGAAAAAAGAATTGATACATTATATAATAATTTATATAAAACAAATTCAAGGCACGATTACTATTATAAAAGGTTAGCTCATGAAATAAAGGAAATTGCTAGTAATTCATATCCAGGAATTGATAAAGCCCATTCTGATGTTCAGAACTTATCAAATATAGCTGAAATGTTGCAAAATAACATAAAAAATATTAATGAACTAAAAGAAAGAATGATAGAAACAGCAAAGCAATCACCATATTTTAAAATTATTAATTCATTTTATGGAATTGGAGAAGTATTAACAGCAGAATTATTAGGAGAACTAGGAGATATTACAAGATTTGACAATCATAAACAATTAATAGCTTTTTGTGGTTTAGATCCAACGATTATACAGTCAGGAAAAAGTATTAATGTGCATGGAGCAATTTCAAAGAGAGGAGATAAATATGCAAGATGGATATTATTTAATATAAGTCAAATGGTTGTGAAATTAGGACATCAATATCCAGAACATCCGGTATATAATTATTATTTAAAGAAAAAAGCAGAAGGCAAACACTATTATGAAAGCCTAACTGCTTGTTCTACAAAAATTCTAAGAATGTTATATTCTATGTGCAAAAATAATAAACAATTCTTAGAAAAATAACTATAATTAAATTTTAACATAAAAGGAGTGAAAAAGATACAATTTTTTAAAAAATATATCATTTTCACTTGTTTGCCATGCAAAAAAATAATATAATAAATTTATAAAAAAGTACTTGACAAAAATTAGATAGTCAAGTTATAGATTAGTTATTTTTAACTAATCTTTTTTGATAGGAAACTCTTAAAATTAAATTAAGTTTTTATAATTGGAAAATATTTCTTTTAAATTACATACAAACAAATGTTTACAAATAAAAATAAAAGTGTTATAATGACAATAGATATTTTAGAAATGGAGGTATTAAAGTGAACAGTAAATATGATAAAGTATATATTGCAATAGATTTAAAAAGTTTTTATGCCTCCGTAGAATGTCAAGAAAGAGGTTTGAATCCAATTACAACAAATTTAGTTGTAGCTGATAGTAGTAGAACTGAAAAAACAGTTTGCCTTGCTGTAAGCCCATCATTAAAACAATATGGAATACCAGGAAGAGCAAGATTATTTGAAGTTATACAAAAAGTAAATGAAATAAATGCTCAAAGAAAAATTAATGCTCCAGGACATAAATTTACTTGCTCATCTTATGATGATATTGCATTAAAGAAAAATAATGATTTGGAATTAAGTTATATTATTGCCCCACCAAGAATGAGTTATTATATGGAATATAGCACTAGAATTTATAATATTTATTTAAAATGGTTTTCAGCTGATGATATATATGTTTATTCTATTGATGAAGTATTTATAGATGTAACTCATTATTTACAAACTTATAAAATAACACCAAGAGAGTTAGTTACTAAAGTTATTAAAAATGTATATGATGAAACTGGAATAACAGCAACGGCAGGAATAGGAACTAATTTATACCTTTGTAAAGTGGCTATGGATATTGTTGCAAAACATATAACACCAGATAAAAATGGGGTAAGGATTGCTGGATTAGATGAAATGACATATAGAAAATACTTATGGAATCATAGACCATTAACAGATTTTTGGAGAGTAGGAAAGGGTATATCAAGAAAACTAGAAAAAAACGGTATATTTACTATGGGAGATGTAGCTCGTACTTCAGAAAAAAACGAGGAATTGCTATATAAACTATTTGGTATAAATGCAGAATTGTTAATTGATCACGCATGGGGATATGAACCATGTACGATTGAAAGCATAAAAGCGTATAAACCAGTAACGAATAGTATAAGTTCAGGACAAGTATTACATTGTCCATATAATTATGAAGATACAAAATTAATAGTAAAAGAAATGACAGAGCTTCTTACATTAGATTTAGTAAAAAAGAATTTAGTTACAAGTAAAATGGTTTTAACTATAGGATATGATATTGAAAATCTATCCAATCCTGAAATAAGTAAATCGTATTTGGGAGAAGTTACATTAGACCATTATGGAAGAAAAGTTCCAAAATCTGCACATGGTACTATAAATATAGACCACAAGACATCATCTACAAAAATAATAACAAATTCAGTAATGGAACTTTATGAAAAGATAATTAATAAAAAACTTTTAGTAAGAAGAATTAATATTACAGCTGAAAATGTTGTAAATGAAGATGATTATAAAAATAACAAGAAATTTGAACAAATAGACTTATTCATAGATTATAATGAAATTGAAAAACAACAAAAAAAAGAAAAATTAGAAAAAGAATTGCAAAAAGCAGTATTGGATATAAAAACAAAGTATGGAAAAAATGCAGTTTTAAAGGGAATGAATTTTATTGAAGGTGGAACTACAATAGAAAGAAATGGACAAATTGGAGGACATAAAAGTTAGAGAAAAAGGAGATGGTTAAGTGAAATACGATAGACAATATGATGATATAATAAATTTACCACATCATATATCACAAAAACATCCACAAATGTCTTTGTATGCTCGTTCAGCACAGTTTGCCCCCTTTGCAGCATTAACAGGATACGAAGATGCTATAAAACAAACTTCAAGAGAAACTAGTGAGAAAATAGATATTGATGATGAATTAAAATCAATATTGGATAGTAAATTACAAATAATTATGGAACAGATAAAAAATAAACCTGAAATATCAATTACATATTTTATTCCTGATTTAAAGAAAAATGGTGGCTCATATATAACAGTTACAGGTATTGTAAAAAAGATAGATTTATATAATCAACATATATATTTAGCTAATGATACAGAAATACCAATAAATGATATAATCAATATTTCAGGAGAAATATTCAAAATGTATGAGTAATAGAACTATTTGTATGTATGAAATATTGTAAAAGATAATAAGTATGTTACTAAAATAGATAATGAAAATAATATTAAAAGAAAAGTAAAAATGTATATAAAAATAGATTCCTCTGAATTTAATCTTTGGAATCTATTTTTATATTCTCTATATCGAAAATCGGATCATTAAAAAATTCGCCTAAAGTAATATTTAGTCCTTCACAAATTAAGTATAAAGTATCTATTCTAGGATAAGTAATTCTATTTCTAAAAAAATCATTAAGCAAAGAAGGATTAAGTCCAGCAGCACAAGAAACTTCATATTTTGAATTTTTGTCTTTTTCTTCCATTATGTTTTTTAATCGTAACTTTATAGCTTCATTTAATTGCATTTTTTACTCCTCCCATCCCTTTAAAATCATAAAAAATTATAACAATATTTTATGTCCTACATTGCGTTTATAAACGCATAAAGAAAATAAAAAGGCAAAAAATGCCAATTAATTTTTTTGAAATACTTGCAATAAAAAATTTCTAGTAGTAAAATATAAAAAGTCTATGCGTTAAAAAACGCATAGAAAAAATACATATTCGACAAATTACAACAAACATTGCAAATAAAATGTAATTGGGAATATTGTATTTAAAAATAAATATTAAAGTGAGATGATGTGTGTTTTGAGAATATGGGAAAGAATCAAAGTTAATGATACTGTTATATATAATAATGAAAAGTACATAGATTTAGAAATATTTGAGTATGATAAAACTAAATATGCAAATTTAAAAAATTTAAAAACTGGTGAAATATGTAGAACGCGATTACAGAGCTGTAAAATTGAAGAAAACTAGAAAAATACCAATTTAACTTTTTCTAGTTTGTTCTTCAAAAATATGTGTAATAGAAGAATCTATAAATTCTTGATTACTTTTAGATAATTTATTATACATTAAAAATATATCATGTTTTTCGATAGGAATAATACTATCATTATCAGATGGAAAAGAATCATCAAATAGTGTATTAGGACTTATTCCTAAATAATTACATACATTTAAAAGTAATGTTACACTACCAGGAGAAATTCCCCTTTCAATAGCGCTAATATGTTTTGGAGTAACTCCACATTTTTCTGCTAAATCATCTTGGGTAACATTACGAGCAATTCCAGCTTCCTGTAACCTCATACCGAAGTTAGATAAAGCCTTATCTATATTGAACATATTTATTACCATTAAAACTATATCAAAAAAATATTGGTAAAAGAACAGTATTACATTTTATATTATATGCAGAAGTAAAATACAATATTCTCACTAAAATTAGGAAAAGATTATATATATTAACAAATGAAACATAAAACATAGTTACAAATGAAATTAAATCAATTCCAGAAGGGAGGTAATATATATATTAGAAGATACATTTTGTGGAAATAAAGAATATCTATCAAAATGTAATGTAGTATTAATCCGTCAGCATTGTAGAATCGAAATAAAAGAAAGATGAAAAAATATGTATAAAATAATAATTGTAGAAGGTACTAACCAAAGTTATAAAGAGTTAGTAAAAGGAAAACAGCATAACATTGAGTATGTGAAAAAAGATAATTTAGACAATAAATTACAGAGAAAAGAATATGACATAATTTATATACCAAAAGAATCTGTAAGAAATGAATTAATAGATAAAACTTTAAATGACTACGAAATTGTACCAAATATTTTGAAAAAATTAGATTTGAATAGTGATTATATTACTTTAACTAATATTCAAGTATTAAATAAACTAATACTAGACAATATTGATATAATTCAATTCAAAAATAATTTTGAAATAACTTTAATAGCGTGTGAAATAAGAAAAAAACTAACAAGTGAACAAACATATTTAACAGATAAAGAAATTACTCTAATAGACAGAATAAGAAAAAATATTATACTAAATTTAGTAATTGTTAGGAACTATTCTGGTAGAAGTATCTGGAGAACAATAAAATACTTATTTAGTAAGAAAAAGATACAAAAGCTGTTTTTTGAAAAAATTGAAAACAATATTAAAAATGACATAAAAGAAATTGAAAAAATAAGCGATAATTAAAGGAGAATAGTAAAGTGGAAAAAGTTAAAGTTTTAATTGCGGATGACAATGTACCTTTTTGTGAGGTATTAAAAAAATATTTATCACAATTTGATGACATTGAAGTTGTCGGTATTGCGAATAGTGATGAAGAAGAAATATTATTAATTCAAAAATTAGATATTGATATTATAATTACTGATCTAATGAGAAATCATAAATATAGTGGGTTAGATATTATAAAAGATTGTAACCAATTACATAAAAAAATAGATTTTATTATTATATCTGCTGCTTACGAAGATATTAATTTACTTAAAGATGTAAAATATGCAGGATATATAAGAAAGCCTATTTTTGATTATTCTATAATCTTAAATGAAATTAGAAGAGTAGTTAGAGAAAATAGACAAGTTACAATATCAGAAGAAAAACATTTCAAAAAAATAAACATATTAGATAAAATAATAAATTTTTTAAGAACAACTAGAGTATAAAAAGAAAAAATAATAAGATATGAAACAATATAAATAGCAAAACTAAACTAATATATATAATAATATACATGAAAATTCTTTTTTAAAAGTAGTAAAAATATATTAAAAGGAGAATTTTTTATGGGAAGTATAGGAATAGTAAGAAGAATTGATAAATTAGGAAGAATAACTTTAGCAAAAGAAGATAGAACGGTTTTAGGAATTAATGAACAAGACCCTGTCGTAATGGTTAGGGAAGGTAATGAAATAAAAATTAAAAAATACGAAAAGGATTGCATGTGTATTTTTTGTTCAGAAGAAATCCAAGAAGATACAGGCATTAGAATAGGGGATAGACATATATGTCTAAACTGTGTATCTAAAATAGAAGAAAAAATAGCAAAATAATTTTTTTGCCTATTATGGTGCGTACTAAACAACAAAAAACAAATAACCTTGTAGCAAAAGTTATTTGTTTAATCAAAATATTTATCAGTATTTTCAAATAATTGTTCATAACTAATATTAAGAACTTTGCAAATTGCTTTTTGCTCGAAATCTCTTATGAATAGTGTATTACACTCTATCCTGGAAATGTCAGAGTGATATAGGTTTACACCAAGCAAAATTAATTTGTCAGATAAGTCCCTTTGAGATAGTCCTCTCAATTCTCGATATTTCTTTATATTAGAACCGAACAATGTTATAGTTTCCGTTAAATGTTTTGGTTTTCATGTTAGTATTATTACTCCTTAAAAATAAATTATATACATATAATACTATATTTTTTGTTAAAAATTGGTGCGTACCATATAGCAAAACGAAAAGGAGAAAAATGAGAATATTATTTAGAAATGAAACAATAATCTCAAAAGAAAAAATTACTAAAACTGATAAATATGCTAAAGTACATAGAATCAAATTGACAGATGTTTTAAAAACAATTATGTGTCTAACTATTATAATATGTTCATTCATACTATTAAAAAGAGGAGAATATGATGCAATAATTTATATAGGTTTTGCAATATGGGGGTTAAGAGATACATATAAAAGATTCAATATAGTTTCAAAAAGTGGAAAACTAATTTATGAGTTTTATGGTGATTTCTTTGAAGTAAAAACAAAAGATATTATTTTAAAAGTAGATTATGAAGTTATCAAAAAAGTTATAACAGAACAGGATGTTTACTATATTATTTTAGAAAAGTGTGGACTATTTTTAGATAAAAATAACTTTACGATTGGAGAAAAAGATGAAATTTTAGACTTTTTAAAAGGAAAAGCGATAACTGTAAATTAAACAGAGAGGAGGGGAGAGAGGATGAATTATGAGGAATGGCATAAAGAATATATGGAAAAGAAAATAATAAATCTAAAAAATGAACTAAATGCAAAAGACATTGAAATATTGTCAAAGTTGGATATAGAAGTTCAAGATAAGATTTATACTCAATATGATTTTGAAATATTCATGATAAATGTGGGTGCTTATGATAGAGATGATACTATGTCTGAACTTGATTTAGAATACACTAAAGATTTGAACAGTACAGGGGTATCACGAAAGGAATATAAAAAAATGCAAGATAAAGTAGATAAAATCTATGATAAATATTGCAAATATTTTGCTAAAATGTATTCAAATGCTTCATAGTTAATTTAATAAAAAATAAAGTTGTTTTGAGATGTATATTGCTTATTGCAGTTTACATCTTTTTTTGTCCCCTTTTTTCTTTTTTTGTACCTATTTTAATGAGTAGATTAAAAAATGCAGTATAGTGTCCGTAGTCAGAGCTGATAAGCTCTCTACATCAGACAAACAATTATACAGACACTTCAGAAAAGAAATTTTTTAATTGTCAGTTTGGAGTGTAAATGTATGATTGTAACTAACCATAACCCCCTTTTCCTAAATAATAGAAAAGTCATTTGTATAGGAGTATTTTGCTCTAAAGCAAATGACTTTTTTGCATTACCAAACTGTTTAATAAGAATAAGATCACCACCTTCAATATTTGAATTTTTAAAAATTTGAATATTGGAGGTTTTTTAATGAAAGAGAATAATGAATTAAACAAAAATAATATAAAGAAAAAATATGAAGATAAAAATTACGATGAAAGAAATGAATATGATTTCTACATTAAGTATTTTTTACATTTTGCTATAGGAACAAAGTATGAAGATTGTATTGAGATTACAAAACAAGAATATAAAGAGTTGAAAAAAGTATTGAGAAAGTCAACAAAGGCAATGGTAGAAGTATTTGCTACTTATGCAGTAGGATTTTATCAAGATGCAGAAACTTATGTGGTAAAAGAAGTAGACAAAGATGTTTATTACTGTTTATTTAATTCACAGAGATACGAAAAAAACAAAAGAAGAAATGAGAAAAATAGACATTTAAATATCTTTATCAAGCAAGAAGATTTTAACAATATACCTAGCTATACCAATTTAGAAAATGAAGTTTTAAAAATAATCGAAGATGAAGAAATAAAAAAGTTTCTAAATAGTGTTCTTTCTAAAAAACAAAGTGAAAGATTTTATAAGAACAAAATAGAAAATATACCTTTAGTTGTTATTGCAATTCAAGAAAAATCAACACCAGATGCAATAAGAGATAGTGTAAATAAGGCTAAAAGAAAAATTAAAAATAGTAGAGAATTAAAGAATTTTAAAAAAAATTAACTTTTTTTAAAAATTAGCTTCGGTTTTGCTATGAGAAGTGAGCTTTAATATAGAAGGGAGGAAAACAATCTATGAATAATTTTAAAACAATTCATAATACGCAAAATAAAAATTGCTACAAATCCAATCTATATAAAATAGTGGTAAGAAGCTCACTTCTTACTAGCATTGTCATTCCTTTAAAGTGTTAGCAAAAAGTTGCGTTAGGAAGGAGTGAAGTCAAATGAAAAACAGGCAGACTATCATATTAAATATGTATTTTATAGATGGAGAAAAGCCATCTGATATTGCAAAAAAATTAAAAGTAGCCAAAAGTACAATTATAAGAATTTTACAAAAAGACGAAAGATATATTTCAACAAAAAAAGAAAGAACAGAAATAAGAAAGAAAAATCATATAGAGAAAACTAAAGATTATATAAAAAAGACAAGACAGATAAAACAACATAAAAATAATGTAGATGACCTAATTTTAAAAAATATGCACAATCAGGCAAGTGCTGAATTATCTAAAAGACAAAGAATGACTAATATGGCATATAGAAATTGGAATAAAAGTGCATACAAGTACAATGAAAAGAAAAAGCGATTTGAATTTGATGAAAAATTAGGGAGAAGCTACGATGTACCAAAATATATTAAAGTAGGTTAAGGAGGATAATTTATGGCAAGAGAATTATATAACTGGGATCAGTTAGAATCTTATGCTGGATATGCTTTCTATTTATTAAAAGAAAAATATCCAGAATTAAACATAAAAACAGATACTTACCTATCTGAATTAAGACCATTACAAACAAGATATGGTAAAGAAGGAATGATAGGACTTGCAAATAGATGTATAAAAAAGGAGAAATAATAATGGAAAAAAATGATAATATAGTTTTTCCACAAAAGAACCTTAACATAGAAAACGAACGATTAATATATACTGTTAAAGAAGTAGCAACTTTATTACATTCTAGCCCTAACTATATATATCAATTAATTGAAAAAGGATTTTTACCTGCTTTAAAATTAGGAAGTGTTAAAATTTTAAAATCTTCTTTACAAAAATTCTTGATAGACAATGAAGGATTTGATCTTTCAGATATAAATAATATAAAAAAGTTATCTATACAAAATTTATAGAGGATAAATCTATTTGGGTAATTTAAATATTACAAAAAGAGGAAATGTCTATCAATATCAATTTGAAGCAGGTAAAATAAATGGAAAAAGGAAAAGGATAAATAAGTCAGGATTTAAAACTAAAAAAGAAGCAGAGGAAGCAGGGGCAAAAGCATACAATGAATTTATGAATACTGGATTGACTTTCAAAGAAAACAAAATATCATACGCAGATTATCTTGATTATTGGCTAGAAAATTACTGTAAAATAAATTTACGATATAATACTATACAGGCATATACAACAATAATAAATAAGTATTTAAAACCTTATATAGGAGTATATAGATTATCATCATTAAGTAGCGTAAAACTAAATTCGTTTATCGTAGAATTATGTAATAAGTATGATTTTTCAAGAGCATACTTTTCCAATATTTTAAAAGTATTAAAGGGGTCTTTTCGAGAAGCATGTGATGTATATGGATTTATAAACTATAATCCAACCATTACCCTTAGATTACCAAGAGTAGAAGATTATAGGGAAGATATTAAACATATCTATACACAACAAGAAATTGATTTAATACTAAATAGATTTAAAAACAACGATACCTTTACTTGTGCATTTTTAACATCTTGTTATACAGGTATGAGAACTGGAGAAGTTTTTGCTTTAACTTGGGATGATATAGATTTAAAAAATGGAATTATATCAATAAAACATAGTCTATATGATAAGCCAAAAGACGATAAAGGAAGATGGTATATTGGAAAAACAAAAACTAAAACAGGAACCAGACAGATTCATATAAGTCAAACATTATTAACTGCTTTAAAAAATTACAAGAAAAAACAGCAATATTTAAAAAAATTATACAATTCCGATTATATATATTATCATTTAGAAGATGTAAAAAATGAATATGGTAAAGTGAAAGAGCAACGAATTGTGGAAAACGAGAAAGGTTTGTTAGATATTAATAATGTAAATTTAGTATTTACTAAGGATAATGGTTCTTTCAAAGGTACTGATATACTTAAATATCCTTTTACTATAATACACAATGAATTAGGCATTAAAAAATGCAGATTTTATGATTTAAGAGGAAGTTATGCTACAAAAATTTTAAGAAACGGAGTAGAGATAAAAGATGTTGCCGAAATATTAGGACATAATAATATAGAAACAACAGAAAATTACTATATATCTAGTTCTAATGAATTTAAGAAAAATGCAAATGATATTTTTGAAAAAACCACTTTTTCTAATACTATAAAAGAAATTTCTAACTATACATATTAATTGACAAAATAAAACTTACATGGTATATTAAGCATATAAAATATACTGTGTAAGTTTTTACATTATATTTTATAAATATATTAATGGTAAATAAAAATATGTTGGCGACATTGTTGCCAATTTGTTGCCACAATATAAGAAAAGATAATTAGAATAATACAATAAATACTATATGTTCCTTTTTATATAAATCCTTTAAATTAAGAAATACCAATAATATAGATAATATTGTATATACTAATAATACTTATCTTTCAACTACATGTGGAAGTGGGAAGAAATACAAAAATTGCTGTTTAAATAAAGTTATACAAGTAGATTTTAGAAATAAAGAACACAAAGATTGTGTTAAAAAAGAAGATAGTATGATGTTCTTTGCATTAAGAAATCTATTATTAGATTATACCAATCAGAAATATAATATAAATAAAAAATTAAGAAATTTTGATGATATTTGTGATGCAGAATCAGAAGAACTAATAGATATAAGGGATAAATTATGGGAGAATCCAAATATTATAAAAAATTATTTAAAAGAAAATTCAAATAAATTAAACGAAGAACTTATTTCTATAATTAAGTCGTGGAACGAAAAAAAGATTAACAAAGAATTTGTTTTATACAAATATGAGGATGAATATGCATTGTTTATAGATGACTATAATATTTATTATGTTAAGGGACTTGAAGAGCGAATAAGAGATATGATTCCAGAGCAAAAATTACCTATATTTGTAAAGACAGTATTGTTACCGCTAAATGATAATATTATATATGACTCATATATTCAACAATATAATGTTTCTTTAGGAAGTAATTTAAGAAAAATATGGCATGATAATTATAAAAAATTGTTAAAAGAAAATAAGATAAAGTTCAAATTGTAAGAAGTTTGCAAAATTATATAAAGTGTGATACAATACAAAAAGTAACAAATTTTATTGTTGCCTTTGAAATAAAATTTTCGGAGGCACAAACCTCCGAGTATTACAAGGAGGAAAAACCATGGCAACAATTATAGGCGGAATTGTATTAGGGTTACTGATTTTTGGACTTGTGTTTTTTGTATATGATGCTGAGTGAAAATCCAAATATACAGACTTGTGGGTGTGGAGTTTTACTAGCTATTGTAATTGCAATTCTTGGAATTTCTGAAGGAATTTTTAGACCTTTAAGTGGTTACGAGGAACCTCAAATAGATTCTACCACTAAACTTGTAAGTTTAAGAGATGAAACTATATCAGAAGGTAGTGGTTTATTTTACATATCAATATCAGGAAATAATTCATATACATACTATGTAGAAGTTGATTCTCCTTACGTTTCTGATTCTCAAAAGGCATACAAGAGCGATACAATTTCTAGTGATAATGTGACAATAATATAAGACGATAGCTATACTGATGCTAAGTTGGTTACATATGAAAGGCATGGTAAGGAGACATTTTGGACATTTGGTGCATTTTTTGAAGAGCCTGAATACGTATTTTATGTTCCGACAGGTACAATTGTACGAGATGTATCATTAGGTTAAAGTAAAAGAGTGGGGTAAAACCTCACTCTTTTGTTATATAATATGTTATTTGTATTCAATGATATGAGAGTATTAATTTAAAAGATATACTAAAAAATTTAAGATACGAAGTATGGGCAAATTTTTTATATACTTTTTGGCTTAATATTAAAGTGATTGTAAAAGTGAAATATGTTAGTGAGTCGTTAATAGAAAAAGTAAAGATAATCGACTTGATATTATGGAAACTACAATGGTATATATGATTGACTTTTTATATTAATTATTGTATAATGTTGCAAGAGTTTTATTGCTAATTTCAATCATATAATTATGTTGGAGGTGAAAGTATAAGTTAGTAATAAGTAGTTTTTAGAAATCATTAAAGGATCATTGCATAAAGGAGAAAAAAATATGGATATTTTGGATATTATTATCCCTGTAGGCATTGGTATTGTATGCATTGTAGCAGTTATCATTTTCCTTATGAGCATCTATAAGGTTGCTGACGTTGATAAGGCACTTATCATAACTGGTGGTAAAGAGCCTGTTATTAAAGTGTCTGGCGGTGCCTTTGTTGTTCCTATCTTTAGAAAAGCAAGTTATTTTGATTTGTGCATGTTGACTGTTACAGCAGATGCTGATGAAATCAAAACATTTACTGCTGTTTCTGTTGTTTGTGATTGGACAGCGCAGATTAGGCCTTGTGTATCAGATCCTGTGAAACTTCGTACAGCGATTATTTCTTTCAAAGAAAGAGGAAATCAGGGAATTATCGATGATGTTAAGCTTACTCTTATGGGTGCAGTTAGAGACGTTGTAGCATCTATGACTCCAGAACAAATTCTAAGAGACAAAGAAGAATTTAAAAAGCAGATTCAAACTGGAGTAAGAGATGAACTTGACAATATGGGTTTGGAACTGGTATCTTTGAATATTCAAGATATTACAGATAATAACCAATATTTTGATAATATCGCTGCAATAGATTCTGCTGAAAAGCGTCAGGCTGCAGATATAAAAAGAGCTGAAGTTGATAAAAACACTCGTCAGAAGCAAGCTACTGCTAAGAAGGAAGCTGAAATTGCTGAAGCTCAAGCAAAGCAAGAAGCTGAAATTGCAAGAATGAACGCTGAGCAAACTGAAAAAGAAAAGCGTAAAGAGACAGATATGAAACTTGCGCAATTCAAGACTGAGACTGATACCGCAAATGCTAATGCAGAAATTGCTAAAGAACTTCAGGCTACTATTCGTCAGAAGGAAGTTGAGGAGCGTAAGGGTGCTGTTGAGATAACTCGACAGGAGCAAGCTAACCTTGCAGCTCAGAAAGAGCGTGAAGTTATGATTACTCGTGCAGAGGCGGACAAGGAGACAAAGCGAGTTAATGCAGAAGCATTAGCAAATGTAAAATCCATTGAAGCAGATACCAAGATTCAGGTGGCTGAGCGTGAAGCAGATGCAGCACGTAAGGCCGCACAAGGTGAAGCTGATGTGGCTACTACTAAGTCTGAAGCTCGTGTTAAGGTCGCAGCAAATGATGCAGAGGCTGTTAAAAAAGCAGCGGAAGCAGAAGCGGCAAAAACTCGTACTGAAGGTAAAGCAGAAGCTGATGTAACAAAGGCAAAAGCTTTTGCAGAAGCGGAGGGCATTAAAGCCCAGCAGTTAGCTGAAGCTGAAGGTATCAAAGCAAAGAAACTTGCAGAAGCAGAAGGTGTTAGAGCTAATCTTTTGGCTCAGGCAGAAGGCGAAAGAGAACTTGCAGCAGCGAGAGCTTCTAATGATAAAGTCAACTTCGAGATTGAAAAGCTTAAAATTCAGACAGAAGCTAAAATTAAAATTGCAACAGCACAGGCTGAAATCATGGCTAATATCGGTCAGAATGCTGAATTCGTCAATATTGGTGGAGGTAGTGTCCCTGGAATCGGAAATTCGGGAAGTACAGGCAATGTCCTGATTGACACACTTTCTCAAATTCCTGGCCTTATGAAGGTGCTTAACACAGAAAATATGGCTTTAAATGGTCGTCCTGTTACAGAGGAAGTAAAGGATATTTCTAAAGCAATTGGAGCTGGGCTTGGAGCACTTAGGAAGGAAGATACTGACGAGTCTACAAGCACAGAGAGTACAAACGAAACTGAGTAATTATAGTATATTGATTGCTTAGAGAATAAAACTCTTTAAAAAACTACTTATTACAAAAATGTAAATTTTAAAGCCACCAATGATTTTTTTCATTGGTGGCTTTGCAATATTATTAGAGTAAAAATGATTAATCTTTTGTTTTTTTAAAAAATATGTTATAATAGAGATAAATGTAATAGTATAGAAGATTAACAATAAAAAAATAAAAGATTGGAGTAAGTTGTGATGTTAAATGAAATAATTAAAAGTTGTGAATATGTTGTTAATAATTCAAAATCAGTTAAAATAAATGAAACTAAATTAGATGAATTTATAGATACAATAAAAAATGTAAAAACTAGCCATTGGTTAAGTTTTTCTCCATATAATTTATTAGATTTAAAAGTAGAAACAATAATAAATTTCTTATTAGTATATGAGTCAATAGACTTTTCGTTTTGGGGAAATCCTAAATGGACAATAGATACAGATAGTGGAAAAGAAGATGGAAGTATTGCTTTATTATATGCTATTTTAAAATATGTAAAAGATAATAATAGTACTGATTTTTCTAATATAACAAAAGATGAATTTAAAAAAATACTAAAAGGAAATGTAGAAATTCCATTATTTGAAGAAAGGTATAATATTATAAAAAATGTTAGTAAAATAGTTAACGGAAAAATGAATGGAAATTTTTATACATTTATAAAAGATATTACTACTGATATAGAATTATTTGAAGTTATTATAAAGTATTTTAAAAATTTCAAAGATGAAAGAACATATAATAACAAAAATGTCTATTTTTATAAATTAGCACAATTATTAACATCAGATATATTACATATAAGAGAATTGAAAGAAAATATAAAAGTAGATTATTCTCATTTAGTAGGTTGTGCAGATTATAAAATTCCACAAGTAATGAGAGGTTTAGGAATATTAGAATATAGCGATAAACTAGCTAGTATAATAGATAATAAAAAAGAAATAGAGTTAAATTCAGAGTATGAGGTGGAGATAAGAGCTAGTATGCTTATAGTAATTGATACAATAAAAGAAAAGTTAGAAAATAAGTTTTATTCAATTGATATTAATGACTATATATGGACTCAAGGAAGAAATAAGAGCTTGAATTTAAAGCCATATCATTTAACAAGAACTATTAATTATTAATAGAAAGATTTAGGAGAAATATGAAAGTATTAAGTTTAACAGAGCCATATGCAACTTTAATTAAAGAAGGTAAAAAGAAAATAGAAACACGAAGTTTTAAAACATCATATTGTGGAGAATTATATATACATGCAAGTAGTACAAAAGTACCAAAAGAATGGAAACAAGATAAAGAACTTATGGGGCTTTTAGGTGAAAGTATATTAAATTTTGGGACTATTATTTGTAAATGTAACTTAGTAGATTGTGTTTATATGACTAAAGAATATGTAGAAAACATGAAAACAAATAATTATAAAGAATATATTTGTGGTATTTACAAAGAAGGCAGATATGCTTGGATATTAGACAATATTGAAGTAATTGAAAATCCAATAAAAGCAAAAGGTCATCTAAATATTTGGAATTATGATGAAGAAAATTAATTTATGCCAGCAATAAATATTAAAAATGAAATTATAAAAATATATGGAGGATAAGAATGATATGATTAAAAATATAATTTTTGACTTAGGAAATGTAGTATTTAAATGGAATCAGGATGAAATAGTTGCTAATTTTTCTGATAATTTAGAAGAACAAGAAGAATTAAAAAATAAAATTTTTAAATCTGAAGAATGGCTAAAATTAGACGAAGGAATAATAGATTATAATACAGCTATCGAAATTTTTAGGAAAAAAACAAATGAAACATTAGGTGAAAAGATAAATTATATAATGAATACATGGTATAAGTTTATGCCTATAAATAATGAAGTTATTGAATTAATAAAAAAATTAAAGCAAGAAGGATATAGAATATACATACTATCTAATACTCATGTATCTGTATATAACTATATAAAAACTTTAGAAATAATAAAATATATTGATGGAATGATAATATCTTCAATTGAAAAATTAATGAAACCAAATAAAGAAATATATAGCAGATTAATAGAAGAGTATAAGCTTATTCCACAAGAATGTTTTTTTATTGATGATGGAGAAAAAAACGTAAAGACTGCTATTGAGTGTGGAATGAAAGGTTATGTTTTTAATATTAATAATTTTGATGGCCTTATTAATGAGTTAATAAAAAACAAAATTTATATAAGTAAATAATTAATTAGGGGGGCTTTATGATAGAAAATATAGAAAATCGATCTATAATTATTAATGTAACAAATGAAAATATAAAATTGCCTAAAAATATAAAAGAAGATATAGATAAGTTTTGGGAAAGAATAGAAAAGGAAGATAATAATTTATTTAATGGTGAGATAATGACTGTTTGTTCTTGTGAGAACATTGAGGATAAGATAATAATAAATTGTAAAAAAACTAATTATGCACATTATTTGTATGATGAAAGAATAGGTTTACCAAACGAATATTCATGCCATAGTTTAGCAGCCGGGTGTTTATTAGAAACATCAGACAATTATTATATAATAGGAGAATTGGCAACTGGAATGTCTATACAACATTGTTTGCAAATATCTGGTGGTGCGGCTGATAATAGAGATATAAAAAATGGTAATATAAATATTTTGGATATAATAGAAAGAGAAGTAAAAGAAGAGTTAAACATAGATTTAAAAGATAATAAAAATCTTGATGGATACAAAATAAAATATATGAGTTTTCCAAATGAAAAAGCAAATACATATATCTTTTTTGGGAAAGGAAAATTAAAAAAGAATAAAGAAGAAATTAAAAGAAATTATGAAAAGTATCTTCAAAAATTAATTAATAATAATGGAGAAATTGAATTTCAAAAACTTCATTTTATAAATAAAGAAAATGCTATCCAACAATTACAAAACTTAAAAAGACCTAAAAGGGAATATTTAACTGAACTTTTAAAAGTAGATAGTAATAATATAGAATAATAGAATTTGTTTATATCATCTCATAAAAAAAGATTATTTTTTAGCTACAATTTTTTTATTGTAGCTTTTTTATTTTTATTATTGTTTTATACTTTATTGTGTTGTATAATAAATTTAAATAGTAAAGTAAATATAAATCGAATGCTATTTAATATAAAGTTATTAGGAGGTAAAAAATGAAAGTATTATTTGCAACAACAAATCCAGCAAAAATAAAAAAATATTATGATAGATTAAAGGAAAAAGATATAGAATTAATCACTTTAAAAGATATTGGGATTAATCTTAATGTTGATGAGTCTGGTAAAGATGCATTAGAAAATGCGTATATAAAAGCAAAGGCATATTATGATGTAACAAATATACCAACTATTGGAATGGATAATAATCTATTTATAGAAGAATTACCTTATGAAAAACAGCCAGGTACTCATGTAAGAAGAATAAATGGGAAAGAATTAAATGATGAAGAAATGATAGAACATTACACTAATTTAGTAAAAGAAAATGGTGGTAAATTAACTGCAAAATGGGTATATGGAATGGTAATATATGATGGTAAAGCAAAAAAAGAATATAAGTGGGAAAATGGTGATTTTTACTTTATCGATAAAGTATCTAGTAAAAGAAATCCAGGATATCCTTTAGACTCTATATCTATTAATCCAAAATATAATAAGTATTTTGTGGAACTTACAGAAGAAGAGAAAAAAGATATAAATGAAAAAGTAAATGACGACTTAGTAGTAGACTTTATAGTAAGAAATGTTAATTAGTATATAATTATAAAGGAGGTATTGTATGTTAGAAGGCATAAAGGTACTTTGTCATAGTAGTATTGTTTTTAACAAAGATAAAACAATATATATTGATCCTTTTGAAATAGATGATTGTTATAATGATGCAGATATAATAATGATAACACATAGCCATTATGACCATTATTCTAAAAAAGATATACAAAAAGTAGTAAAAGAAAATACAGTTATAATTATACCAAATGATTTATTAACTGAAGTATTGCAATCTGGCTTTAAAAAAGATAATGTTATAACTGTAGAACCAAATAAAGAATATAATATTTATTCATTAAAATTTAAAACTATTCCAGCGTATAATGTAAATAAAAAATTTCATCCAAAAGAAAATAACTGGATAGGATATATTTTAGAAATAAATGGAACACATTATTATATAGCAGGAGATACTGATATAACTGAGGAAAATAAGAAAGTAAAATGTGATGTAGCTTTTGTTCCAGTAGGAGGAACTTATACTATGAATTATAAAGAGGCTGCAAATTTAGTAAATATCATAAAACCAAAAATAGCAGTTCCAATACATTATGGTAAAATTGTTGGAACCAAAGAAGATGCTACAGATTTTAAAGAACTTTTAAATAAAGATATAGTATGTCAAATTATGATATAAATGTTAAGTAAATATATAATAAATAAAACAACCACTCAATAAGGAGTGGTTGTTTTTGTAATTAATTTTTTAGATACATAAAATCATAATGTACATCTTAAGAGTTCATGCACCAAAGCAGTAATGTACTTATTTCCTCTGGTCTGAACTTCCATAGCATTAAAAGCTTTACTAGAGATAATGTTTCGTATGATAAATTTCTTCTCATACAGATTACCATTTAACAGAGTGTTGATTTCAGTATCTGTAAAATGGCGTGAAATATAAATTTCTCTAATTTCTTCTAACACTTCATTTAATACTTCTTCAGATTGGATATGTGCATATAAAAATGCCATTTTCCAACTTGTAGAAGTTCGTTTACGTATATCTCTTGCTTTACTATAAATTCCTTTTCCATCAAAATATCTTAGTAAGTAATTGTTGAAAAAGAATTCTATGTAGTTACCTACAAAATCATCTTTTGAAAAATTAACCTGCGTAAAATCTGATTCTAAAATATCTTCGCTAATCTTAACAACAGGAAGATTAAGATTAGGAGTAATGCTTAAATAAGCACCAGCTTTATTAAAAGACTTAGAAACGAGAAACTCTGCAGTCATATATCCTTCCATATCAGTAAGAAGATATATTCGATCATAGCATGGATCAATTTCTTTTGCAAGATAGACTTTGTAATACATAATTGTGTCCTTTCTGCCCATAGGGCTATATGCTTTTTGTGCCGCATATTAGCATATTATTTAAGTTATATACAAAAAACAATTTAATTAAAATTATAGCCATTCAACTTAATTAAATTGAATTTAGTATAAAATACATCGTATAAATTATATCACTCATTTGTTTAATTGTCAATGAAATGCATATATTCAAATTACATAAGATAAAGAAACGCGATTTTTTAAAATTGATAAAAGATAATAATTATAATTTTTATAATGTAAAAATCTTAATATTTTTTTTAATTATATATTAATTTTGTTCTTGTATTTTATAGATTGAATTTTATTTACAAATATGATATAAAAGAATAAAAGGGGCTGTTTAATATGAAACAAAAGATAAATGTAGATGACTTAACTTTAATAGAAAAAATTGGCCAAAAAATAATGATAGGAATTGAAGGTAATAAAATAACTGATAGAACAAAAAGAATGATATTAAAGTATAAAATTGGTGGAGTAATTTTATATAGAGATAATTATGTAAGTTATGAGGAATTATTAAACATTATAAATGAATTAAAAGAACTCAATTCTAAAAATAAAATTCCATTATTTATATCAGTAGATCAAGAAGGTGGAAGAGTAAATAGAATGCCACTAGAGTTTAAAAATTTAGCATCTGCAAGTAAAATATCATCTTCAAAAAATATTGAAGTTGTAAAAAGTTCAGCTAAGATAACAGGTAAAATGTTAAGACAGTCAGGATTTAACATGGATTTTTCACCGGTTTTAGATATAAGAAGATTTGAACTAAATCATGCTATAGGTGATAGATGTTATGGCGAAAATAAAGAAGAAGTATCAAAGTTTGGTATACAAGTAATGAAAACACTTCAAGAAGAAAATATTATTCCAGTTATAAAACATTTCCCTGGACATGGTGCTACTAGAATTGATTCACATCTATTTTTACCATCAGTAAAAAGTATTGATTTGCTTGAAAAAGAAGACTTCATACCTTTCATAAAAGCTATAGAAGATGGAGCTGATGCTATGATGATAAGTCATATTATTGTAAAAGATGTAAATAAGACGTATCCAGCATCACTAAGTAAGGAATTTATACAAAAATATGTAAGAGAAAAATATAAATTTAATGGTGTCATAATAACAGATGATCTTAAGATGAGAGCAGTAAGATATATATACGGTAAATCTTATTCAGTTAGGAGAGCTTTTGAAGTAGGAAATGATATTATAATGTTTAGATTTGGCAGAATTAGTGAAGAGCTTGCTATTATGAATGTTATAAATAGGATATCAAAAGGTAAAATTGATATTAATATGATTGATAAATCTGTAGAAAGAATTCTAAAATTAAAAGAAAAATATAATTTAGATGATAAAGAAAAAATAAAAGGTTGCAATGTAGCTAAGATAAATAAAGAAATAGAAGATATTAATAATATTGTAAATGTTTAGTGTATCTAACACTTGTTTTTTAAACTATATTATGGTATATTTATAGCAAAGAAATACAGAAGAATATAATAAATTTATACATTTAAGAATTACTATTTAAATTTTAGTTAGGAGATAATTTATGAAATATTTTAAGAAATTACTTGGAGATAGAATATATTTATCACCAAAAAGTATTTTAGATGAAGATATTGAAAAATATACAAATTGGATGAATGATTTTAATGTAACTGATTATACTGGAAGAAGTGGACATATAGTAACATTATTAGGAGAAAAGGAATGGATAGAAAAATCAGCTAAAAATAATGATAATAGAAATTTTGATATTATTGATTTAGATAGTAATACATTAATAGGTGCAATAGGTTTGGAACATTTTAATTGGATTGAAAGAAGTGCAGTTCTTGGTATATTTATAGGTGATGACAAATACAGAAATAATGGATATGGTGTAGAGGCAATAAATTTGTTATTAGAATATGGATTTAAGTATCTTAACTTACATAGCATAAGATTATCTCTTTTAGCTATAAATGAACGAGCTCATAAATGTTATTTAAAATGTGGTTTTAAAGATACTGGACGTAGTAGAGAAGAAATATTTTTAAATGGCAAATACTATGATAAATTACATATGGATATACTAGAACACGAATTTAAAGGAGATTATATAAGAAATAAAAATATAAAATAGATTAATTTTAAATTATATAAGAAAGAGGATAAAATGTTTAAAAGAGAAGTAATAGAAATTTTAGGTAATAAAATGTGCTATTATGAGCAAGGTCAAGGTGAAATAACATGTGTCTTTTCTTCAGGATTTGGCACTCCATTTCCACTTGCTGACATGTATGAACTTGCAAATAAACTAAGTAATAATTGTAGATGTATTATTATTGATAGGTTTGGCTATGGAAATAGCGATATAGTACAAAGGAAAAGAAATATTGAAAATATAACTAATGAAACAATAGAACTATTTAGAAAAATTAACATAAAAGAAGAAAAAACAATATTTATAGGTCATTCTATTGCAAGCTTACATGCATTAAGTTTAGCCAAGAAATTGAATTTAAAAGGTATTGTTTTAATAGATAGTGAAAAAATAAATACATTTTCTTTATTTATAAATAAAATATTAAACTATATATATTATACTTTTAGAAATACTAGACTTAAGATAAAATATGATATGAGACTTGCAAGTTTTTTATATGATAATAGGAGAATACCTAAATATATAAAAGATGAGGGAAAGAAAATTATATCAAATAAATTACCAAATTATGACCAGCTAGATGAATTAAAGAATGTAAGAAAGGACATGCAGTTACTAGAGAATTCTTTAAGAGAAAAAGAAATAAATAAAGGACTTTTAATATGTAAAAATAATACAAAGAAAAATAATCAATTGCTTCAGAAATATTTTAAAAACTCGAAACTTATTAATATGGGACTAGCTAGTCATTTTATGCATTATGAGAAAAATAATTTGTTATATGCTGAAATAATTAGTTATTTTGATTTGTGTAATAATGTAATAGCTTTATAGGAGGGATTTTAATGTTAAAGCAAAAGGCATTTAATTATTTAACTTTAATTCTTGCTATTATGACTTTATTTACTGCACTATTTGCAATTGAAACCAAAAAAGATATGGTAATATGTACAATTATGCTTGTTATTACTATCATCTTTTATTTAATTAGTAATAAATATAACAATCAAAATATCAAATTAACAAAAGAAGATAGAGAGGCAATTAAGTCTGCAAATTACATAAGTAAAGAAGAAAAGAAAAAGAAAAGTAAGAATAAATAAAAGTGGAGGAGTCTTTATGAGTGCTACTTTAGAAGAATATTTAAAAACAATATATACATTAATAGCAAAAACTTCGTCAGCAAGAGTAACTGATATTGCTAAAGAGCTTTCATGTAGTAAGCCAAGTGTTAATAGAGCTATAAAAATTTTAAAAGAAGAAGGACTAATTAAATATGAAAGTTATGGCGATATACTTTTAACTAAAAAAGGAATTGAAAAAGCAAAAAAAATTGTAAAAAGACATGAAATATTAAAAGCTTTTTTAGTACAGGTTTTAGAAGTAAAAGAAGAAGTTGCTGATAAAGAAGCAAGTACTATGAAATATGCTATATCTGAAGACACTATTAAAAAGTTTGAAGACTATATAAAGACAATAATTGATGTAGATAAATTAGATTGTGAGTATAATCCTGATAGTCAAAAATGTAAAAATTGTGTAAAAGCTAAAGTAAAATATAAATATACAATAAAAAATGAAAAATAGGAGAAGATATGTTAGATAAAAAGAAAGTATTACTTGGTATGAGTGGCGGTGTTGATAGCTCTGTTTCAGCCTTATTACTTAAAGAAAAAGGATATGAGGTAATAGGAATTACAATGCAACTTTGGTGTGATGATAACAAGACAGTAGAAGATGCAAAGAAAGTATGTGATAAACTTGGGATAGAACATCACGTTGTAAATTACAAAGAGGAGTTTAAAAAATATGTAATAGATGACTTTATTAATAAATATTTAGACGCTAAAACTCCAAATCCATGTATTGAATGCAATAGATATTTAAAGTTTGGAATGATGTGGGAAAAAGCAAAGGAACTTGGAGCATATTATATTGCTACAGGGCATTATGCTAAGACTTGCTATAGTGAAAAATATAAAAGGTATGTAATAAAAAAATCAGATTCAATAAAAAAGGATCAATCATATGTTTTATACAATATTCCTAAAGAAATAATAGAGCATATAATATTTCCATTGCAATCTTTTGAAAGTAAGGATGATATACGAAATATCGCTATAAAAAATGGACTTATTGTCGCAAATAAGCCAGATAGTCAAGAGATATGTTTTATACCAGATAATGATTATTCAAATTTTTTAAAGGAAAATGTAAATGATATAGAAAGTAAAAATTGCATAAAACCTGGAAATATTGTAGATATTTCAGGAAATGTTAGGGGACAACATAAGGGATTAATTAATTATACTATAGGTCAAAGAAAAGGACTTGGGATACAAAATGATAAACCTCTATATGTTATTAAGTTAGATAAAAAGTATAATCAAGTAATAGTTGGTCAAAAAGAAAATACTTATTCTAAAGAAGCTTTTGTTAATGATTTAAATTTACTTGCAATTGATAATATAACAAATAGCATTAATGTAAAAGCAAAGATAAGATACGCTGCTAAAGAGGCTAGTGCAACAGTATATAGTGTAGAAGGAAAAAATGATTTATTAAAAGTAGTATTTGATGAGCCACAAATGGCTATAACACCAGGTCAAGCAATTGTATTTTATGATGATGATATAGTAATTGGTGGTGGAAAGATAGTATAAGTACTATTTTGACAAATCTAGTAAAAAATGTTAAAATATATAAAGCTATTTTTCTATACATAAGGAGGCGATAGGATTGGCAAAGAAAGTTGTAGCAATTGTTGGTAGACCTAATGTTGGTAAATCTACATTATTTAATGTATTTGCAGGTGAGAAAATATCTATTATAAAAGATGTACCAGGCGTTACTAGGGATAGAGTTTATGCAGATTGTACATGGAGAGGTACTACTTTTCAAATAATTGATACTGGTGGAATAGAACCAGAATCAGATGATATTATTTTAAAACAGATGAGAAGACAGGCTATGCTTGCTATGGATATAGCAGATGTTATAGTATTTATAACAGATGTAAAAGCAGGTGTTACACAATCTGATCTTGCAGTAGCGGAAATGTTAAGAAAAACTAAAAAGCCAGTTATACTTGTATGTAATAAATGTGACAGAGTAGGTAAACCGCCTATGGAACTATATGAGTTTTATAATTTAGGACTTGGTGATCCAATTCCTATATCAGCGAATGGGAAACTTGGAATAGGTGAACTTCTAGATGAAATTTACTATAAATTTGATAATGTGGAAAATGAAATAGAAGATGAAGAAACTATTAGAGTTGCTATAATAGGTAAGCCAAATGCTGGTAAGTCTTCTTTGATTAATAAAATATTGGGCGAAGACAGAGTTATAGTATCAGACATAGCTGGAACAACAAGGGATTCTATTGACACTAGCTTTAAGAATAAGTATGGAAAATATATTTTTGTTGATACGGCTGGAATTAGAAGAAAAAATAAAGTATATGATACTCTAGAAAAGTATTCTGTTTTAAAAGCAATGAATGCTATAGAAAAATCTGATGTATGTTTAATTATGATAGATGCAACAGAGGGTGTAACAGAACAAGATGAAAAAATTGCTGGTCTTGCACATGAGGCAGGAAAAGGTGTTATTATAGTTATAAATAAATGGGACTTGGTTGAAAAAGAAACAAATACAATGGCAGTATATAAAAAGAAAGTATATGAAAAACTAGCTTATCTTTCATATGCACCTATAATATTTATATCTGCAATGACAGGGCAAAGAGTAAATAATATATTTGAAATGATAAATAAGGTAAATGAACAAAATGCTTTAAGAGTACCTACAGGCTTATTAAATGATACTTTATCTGAGGCTATAGCAATAACACAACCACCATCAGATAAAGGTAGAAGATTAAAAATATATTATATGACACAGGTAAGTATACGACCACCTACTTTTGTAATATTTGTTAATTCAAAGCCACTAATGCATTTTTCATATGTTAGATATATAGAGAATCATTTAAGAAAACAATTTGGATTTATTGGTACTCCAATACATATGATAATAAGATAAAAAGGTGAAAAGGAGTAGAGTATATGATTAATTTATATACAGTTTTAACATTTCTTATTGTATATTTTATATGTAGTATAAATCCAGCTATAGAAATATGTAAAAGAAAAACAGGAGAAGATATAAGAAAGCTTGGGAGCGGCAATGCTGGTACTGCTAATGCTATGAGAGTTTTAGGTACACCACTAGGTATATTAGTAATTATACTTGATGAAGTAAAAGTTTTTGTAAGCTTTTTTATAATGCTTTTGATATCAAAATTATTTGGTAATAGTGTGGATACAACTTTTAAAACAATATTTATATTGGCCTCTATTATTGGACATTGTTTTCCAATATATTATGGATTTAGAGGTGGAAAAGGTGTTATAGTAGGGATAACTACAGTAGCTATATTTGATCCAACAAATGCTGTTATATGTATAATTGCAGGTTTACTTGTACTATTATTTACTAAGACAGTATCAATGGGGACACTAGCAGGTTCCATATTATACTTAATTATTTCTTTTGTAAACCGTTATGATTATATAGTTGCTGTTTTAATTGCAGAAGCTATTGTAATGTTTAAACATAGAAGTAGTATATATAGAATACTTACAAAGCAAGAGCAAAAATTTAAATAGAAGGGGAGAATTAAATATGAGTAAAATATTAGTTTTTGGACATAAAAATCCTGATACAGATAGTATATGTTCAGCTTTAGTAAAAGAAAAATTTGAAAAAAATAATGGGTTAGATGTAGAAGCAGTAAGACTTGGAAATATAAACAAAGAAACAAAATATGTATTAAATTATCTTAATATAGAAGAACCTAGATATATAGAAAGTATAGATGATGAACAAGAAGTTATATTAGTAGACCATAATGAATTTACACAAAGTGTTAATAATATAGAAAATGCAAAAATAAAAAAGGTAGTAGACCATCATAGAATTTGTGAATTTAAGACAGCAGAACCATTATATTATTTAGCAGAACCAGTTGGTTGTACATCAACTATATTATATAAAGAATTTAAAAGAAATAATATGCAAATAGAAAGAAAAGAAGCTATATTAATGCTTAGTGCTATAATTTCTGATACATTATTATTTAAATCACCAACTTGCACAGAAGATGATAAATTAGCTGCTAAAGATTTAGCAAGTATCGCAAATATTGATGTGGAAAAATATGGATTAGAAATGTTAAAAGCTGGAACAGACTTATCTGATTTAACTGAATTAGAATTAATTAACTTAGATGCAAAAGAAGTTATGCTAAAAAATTCAAAAGCTATAATAGCTCAAGTAAATACAGCATCTATAGAAGATATGATGAAAAGAAAAGATAAAATAGAAGAAGAAATGAAAAAAGTAATTGAAGAAAAGAATTTAGATATATTCTTTTTTGCAATAACTGATATAATAAATAGCAATTCACAAGCTATAGTATTAGGTAAAAAAGCATACATAACAGAGTCTGCATATAATGTTAAATTAGAAAATAATACTGCTTTCTTAAAAGGAGTTGTTTCACGTAAGAAACAAATAATACCAGTTCTTATGGAGCAGGAGTAATATATACTAGAAAACATAAAATCTTATAAAAGTGCTTGAAAAAAATAAAGAATATGATATAATATTACTATAAATAGTAGTATTTATAAATTTTATTACATATAATATTATTACTACTTAATAGTAGAAAAAAGTGGTGAACCCAGCCATAAATTGGGACTTAAAAAAAGCGGTGTATCCAGCCATAAATTGGAACTTAAAAAAAGCGGTGTATCCAGCCATAAATTGGAACTTAAAAAAGATAAAGATTAGGGGAATAACCTCTAATCTTTATGTGTTTTTATTATATGTATAAAAATAAAAAAGAATTAAGACCATTTATTGGTATATTATTTAAAATTGAAAACTGTGAATATTTTGCACCTTTATCTAGTCCAAAACCAAAACATAAAACTATGAAAGCTACTATAGACTTTCTTAAAATAAAAGATGGAGAGTTAGGCGCAGTAAACTTTAATAATATGATACCAGTTAGAGAAAATAATTATGCTATAGTAAATTTAAATAAACCAGCTTTTAATGAATCAGAACAAAAATATCAAAAAATGTTAATTGAACAATTAGATTGGTTAAATGCCCATTATAGACAAATAAAAAGTAAATCTTTTAAATTATATAATCTTTATATTAATGATAAATTACCAAAGAACATAAAAATAAGATGCTGTAATTTTAAACTTTTAGAAGAAAAATGTAAAGAGTATATACCTTAATTAATTTTTGTAAAATTTTAATTTCTATAGCAAAAATAATGTTATTTGTAATTGACATTATTATTTGTATAGTATATAATATAAGTATGTAAGGAGGAGTTTTGTATGGGAGTTGCAGCATTAATTTTAGGAATCATTTCTATAATAGTTGGTTTTATTCCATTATGTGGAGCGATAGCATATTTTCCAGCTATAATAGGATTAATTCTTGGTATTGTAGATATTGTCTTAAAAACTAAAAAGAAAGAACCAAGAGGGATGGCTATTGCAGGAACTGTTTTAACAGCAATTTCTCTTATCATAATTACTTTCTGGTTATTCGTTTTTGGAGTAGCTTTTAGTGATCAAACATTACAACAAGAAATAAATAATCAATTACAAGACAATATGGAAGATTATGATTGGAATATATAATATTGATTAGTAAAAAAAGAAATATTAAAAATTACATGTATTTAAATATAACTATGTTGTTATTGTCAATATATGTAATTTTTTTCCCTATTTTTGCAAAATTAATGTCGCATATTTCTCCAATACTTACAACATGTGTATATAAAAAAGTAACAGGTAAGGATTGTCCTCTTTGTGGTGGAACAAGGTATATTGCAAATATAAAACAAGTATTTGAAGATCCATCATATATTCTTTGTCCTTTTGGATATATGATTTTATTTGTTATATTTGAATTTTTATTTAGAATATTCTTAATAATTAAAATTAAAAGAAATAATATAAATAACTTAAAAAGAATAATAATATTTGATATAGTTATACATGTGATTGTATTTATATTATTTTTTATATATGAAATAAGTTTTCTTGTAAATAATTAAAAGGTAAGCCTAAAAAGCTTACCTTTTAGCATTTAGCAAAGTGGTTCTCTTCCTACACATACATTATCACACATACGATCTTGTAACTTAATTATAGGGTTTGGTGCTACTTCAAATCTATAATCTATACCATTTTTACAAATATATTGTTCAATTACATTATGTGAAGGAACACAGCAAACATTATTATTAACAATTTCTTGATATTTAAAGAAATCAAAATCCATTGGTAATTCATTAACTGAAGCATATTCTTCTCTTACAGCAGTACAATTAACAGTATTTTTTAATATATTACGAACATATTCCATATTTGGGCCAAGCAAAAGAAGTTTTGGAAATTCTCCATTTGGTATAACTTCTTGCCACTCTTTATTTTCATACTTATTTAAAAGTTCACATGCTTTATGAAGATGTGCTACTTCAAATTCAAAAAACATTTCCCATATCTTTTTTATATATGGATCAGTTTCATCATTAAGACAAGAATAATATAGGTAACATTCAGTATATTCATGCATTAATAATCTTTCCAACCAAGTTTCATTAGTATTTTTTAAACTTTCATATTGAGAAACATGTTCTTCTTCAACCATTCCGATTTCTTGATATAATCTTCTTCCAAGATCAGAAGTATAAAACCCTCCAATATTCATATAATAGTTCATTGTTTGTTGTTCTGCAGCAGTTATTATATTTATATTAAGTTTTGTTATAAGTGATGCATCTTTATTTATATGCCTTCTTATTGAATCGAAAGGATGTCTATGATGTGAAATAGTAGGTCTTCCAGGCATTATTTCAGTATATCTACCAACTAATTTTTCTGGTAATATTTTATATTCCATTTCGAGTAAATCACTGTATCTATATAAATGATCAAAATCTTCAAGTAATGCAAAATCTAGAGCCTTTTTTACATATTCATCTGGCTCATTTTGTGCCAGTCTTGCTGTTAAATCAACTGCAAGTTGTTCATAAGATATGGTAGTTTCAAGTATATTTTCATTTATTGGTTTTAAATCTTGTATCTTTTTTTGTTGTTGTTGTTCAATTCTTCTTGTTAAAGCTATTTCTCTACGAAGGTCATTATCATTACAATGTCTAGAAAATTGATGTGAGAATGAGTTAGCCTCAAACTCAGTTCCATTCATAAGAATAATACGAGTTTTAGTATATGGGTTTACATCACATTTATTATATGAACAAGGATACATTTCCTTCCAGTTCATTATACTGTCATCAATTTTCATTGGTTTTAAGTCAAATGGGTTCATAATTTATCACTCTCCTTTAAAAATTATATGATTTTACATCATGTTATATTCAAAAAAGAGTTTACAGGATATTATATTTCAATTAAACCAATAAATATTAATACTAAAGATGATATTATATTTGAATATTTTTCTATAAAATTATTACTAATTGCTTTTTTTCCAATTCTATTTCCAAGTACTAAAAACAAAAAACTAAATATAAATGTAAAAATAAAAGTAAATATAATATTAATACCAGCAACACTTGCAGCAACCCCTGCAGCTATATTGTTTATAGAAAGAATAAGTATTAAACTTACAGTTTCTTTTAATCCAATAAATTTAATACTACTATTTTTATTATCTAAATTATTAATTGTTTTTTTTCTTTTTATAACTTCTTTAAATAGCGAATATGTTCCTATAATTATTAATAAAGTAGCTCCAATTTTATTTGCTAAATTTTCTGATAAAAACATTGCAAAATAATTACCTAGAAACATAGAGAAAAAAGTAAAAATACTAGTAAAAAAGGATATAATTATATTTTTGCATATAGTTATATGTATATTTTTTACACCATATGAAACTCCAATTGCTATATTATCTAGATTTGCTGAAAAACTAAATAAAAAAGCACTTATTAGATTTATCAAGTCATTGCCTCCTTTCAAGAAATATTTTTTATTTAATATATTAAATGAAAAAAGTTATATTTTAGTGTATTTACATAATTAAAGAAAACATTATATACTTACAAAACACATATATTCTAGTTTATACATATAATACACTAATATAATTTTGGAGGTGTACTATGTCCATTGGTCTTGCACTTAGTGGTGGATTTGTAAAAGGAGCTGCACATATAGGTGTATTACAAGCTTTAGAAGAAGAAAATATAAAAGTTGATTACATATCTGGAACAAGTAGTGGAAGTATAGTAGCAACATTATATGCGGCTGGCTATAGTCCAAACAGTATTCTAACTTTATTTAACATGTATTGCAAACAAATAATTAGTTTTGATAAAAAAGTATTGATGAGACTTGTTACTAACTTTTATAATACAATTAGTAGAGATGTATCTCTTGCAAATGGGGAAAATATAGAAATGGTAATAAGACATACTTGTGGAATGAAAAAAATATATAATATAAATCAAATAAAAATACCACTTGCTATACCAACAGTAGATATAAACAGTGGTAAGATAATTTATTTTACTAATAGAGAAGTAATAAAAATAGATCCTGATTTAAAATGTTTTAATAATGTTAATTATGAATATTCAGGAAATATATCTTCAATTGTAAGGGCAAGTTGTAGTTATCCAGCTATATTTTCACCTAAAAGATATAAAGGGTATAATTTAGTCGATGGAGGAGTTAGATTAAATACACCAGTTTCAATATTAAAAGCTTTAGGTGCTGATAAAGTAATAGGAGTAACTTTTAATAATAACAAAAGTAATAGAGAAAATTGTATGTTAAGTGTTGTATTAAAAAGTCTTGATATAATGGGAGATGAAATAAATAAAGAAGAAGTGAAAAATTCTGACTTTAATATTTCTCTTTCTATTCCTTCATGTAATATGTTTGAGTCGAATTATATAAATATGTATGCAAATTTAGGATATCGTACTACTAAAAGTATTATAAATGATATTAAAAGTTAATAAAATGTAAAAAAAATCGACACGTTTCGCTTTTTTTACATTTTTCGACACACTCCTTGTGTTATTATATGTATATATAAGTTGATAAGGAGGAAAAAATAATGAAAAAAGTAATGAAGGCCTTTACATATAAAGAAAAAAATGATACTGAATATTGTAAATTTATATTTGACATAGAATTTAAAGATGTTAAGTTTTACGCTAATAATGAAGGAATAATAACAGATAAGAAAACTAATCCAAATGATAAGGAAATAACGCTAAGAGTATCATTTGGAGAAAATAAAGTATATGTTGAAAATGAAGAAAACTCTAAATTAACTTTTAAGGAAAGCAAATATGTAGTAGGTAAGATAGTAGATGTTATAGTTTTAGAAGAAATAACTCATGGTACTAGTTATAAGTCAAATTTAAAATATTTTTATAAAACTATATTATTAAATAATGAAGAAAGGATACTTCTTTCTTCAACTTACGAAAAAGATTCTCTTTTTCTATTAACTGATAAAGAATTCAAGTTAATATAGCCCTTATATATATAACTAGAGATGCATAAACTTAATTATACATCTCTAGTTTGTTCATCTACCAATGAACATTGCAACAATAACATAACCATAGGCAGGACTTTCTTCAATGCCTATGCCAATATAGTTGTATGCGTTTGATAAAAGGTTTTGTTTATGTGACTCAGATGCAAGCCATGATTTTACAGCATTTTCAACACTTGGATTTCCAGCTATATTTTCACCTGCTGTTCTATATGTAATACCTGCATTTTGCATCATTTCAAAAGGTGAACCATAAGTTGGAGACTCATGTGAAAAATAGTTATTTTTAACCATATCAGTTGCTTTTGCTTGAGCTGTACTATTTAATAAATCATCTATTTGCAAAGGTGTGATACCTTGTGCTTTTCTTTCTTCATTGATTAGGTTTAATACAGTTTCAGCTGTGTTTGGCAACGTAGATGAAGTATCATTATTATTTTCTTCATTTTCAGATTTCTTTAGTAAATCTTGTCTTATCATTCCAACCGTATTATTTGGTGTTATTACTAGATACCAATCATTAATACTACCAATAACTTGAACTTTTACACCTAGTGGTAAAGTAGAATAAATAGAATAATTTGTTCCTGGGCCACCTCTTAAATTAGTACCGTTGTTAATTACTTCAGCCATAAATTTATCAAGTTTTTTATATGCTTCAAATGTATCTATTGAGTTTTCGTTTATATTAGTATAATCTTTTGATATAAGTCCTACTTCATTATTGTCTAAAAAAGCTATATAAAAGTTATCAATATCACCTACTAATTTTACTTTGGTATTTTGAGGTAATGTACGGATAATACTTGAACTTTCTGTATTTGCAGTTTTTCTAAAATTTACTCTTTCAGTTAAAGTACCAAATTTTGTATCAAATGTGTTGCTAGCATAGCCAAAAATTTTTGAAAGTAATAACATCATTAGTATCGTTATTGACATAATTAGCAATCTTTTTCTTGAGATATACATATTTTTCACCTCATTTTTATTTTGTGTAAAAAAATATAATTTATTCAAATAAAACTTTATGTATAAATTTACCAAAAAAGGTTAAAAATACTAAAAGAGGTGAATTTTGTGCAAAAAACAGATGGTGAAATATATTGGAAAAAGAAAACAAAAATACAAAAAATATATCCATATTTAACAAATGATATATCTACAGAAGTATTAGTTATAGGTGGAGGTATAACAGGTGCACTTACTACATATTTTTTAGCTAAAGAAGGCGTTAAAGTAACTGTAGTAGAAAAAAATATAATAGGATATGGAACAACATTAACAGCACCAGCTATTTTAGAATATCAGTCTGATATGGATATGTATAAACTAGAGAAAATTTTAGGTGTAAAAGGTGCAGAAAGAATATATAAATTATGTTTAAATGGTATAGATATAATTGAAGAAATAGATAAAGAATTTGATAAAAACACAGGGTATAAAAGACAAGATGCTATATATTTTACAAATAAATATATGCAAAAATCAAATATGTCAAAAGAATTTGAAGTAAGAAAAAAGGCTGGGTTTGATGCAGCTTTATTAGATTCACATAATATATTAAATGTATCTAGTGCAATTCTTACAAAAAATGCTAGTGGAATTATAAATCCATATATGTTTACACAAGGACTTTTTGAATATTTATCTACTTTTAAAAATGTTAGAATATATGAAAATACAGAAGTTAAAAAATGTACACCAATGTATGATTTTGTTGAATGTAGAACAAATAATGATTTTAAAATAACTGCAGGAAATGTTATTTTTACTTCTGGTATAGATACATTAAAATATTTAGGAAATATAAATGTAGACTTATACAAAACTTTTACACTTGTATCAAAACCACTTATAGATCAAGAATACTTAAGTGATAGAAAAATTAATTTTACAGCAAGAGATAGTTTAGATCCATACCATTATATAAGATTTGATAATAATGGTAGAATTATATTTAGTGGCGAAAATGCTAAGTATACACCTAGATTTATGGATGATAAATATATGGAGAATTTTTCATCAGATAAATACAAAAGATTGTATAATTCAATGTTAAGAATATTTAATACTCAAGATAATATCCCCATAGACTATACATATAGTTCAACATTTGTGAGTACTAAAGATAATTTACCAATAATTGATGAAATTCCTAATATGCCAAATTGTTTTTGCAATCTTGGATTTGGAAGTAATGGGATATTATATAGTGCTATTGGAGCAAAGATGTTAAAAAATGCAATACATGGATTATATACAAAAGATATGAATATGTTTAAAATAAATAGATAGCCTTCTAAAATAAAAATCGTTGAAATTACAATTGTAATCAACGATTTTTTTAGTGTTATATAATTATTTATTTTGTGTTTTTTTAGACAAATTTTTGCTTTTTGTGCAAATGTGTGGTATAATCGTAACAGGTTGAGGTGAAAAAAATGGAAAAATTACGTGTTACATATAGTAAATCAAAAGAAGCAATATATTTATCTCATCTAGACACTTTAAAAGTGATTCAGCAAGCACTAATAAGGGCAGGAATATCAGTAGAATATTCTAAAGGATTTAATCCAAGACCAGAAATAACATTTGCACATCCATTATCTGTTGGGATTGAAAGCACAGGTGAGATATTTGATATAGTTTTAACAGAAGAGTTAGATCCACCTTATTTTATAAAAGAGTTAAATAAAGTTTTACCAAGTGGAATTACAATACTTTCAGCAGAATATGTTGATTTAAATGAAAAAGCTCTAATGTCTAGAGTTTATGCTGCTACTTACCTTATAACTTTTATATACCCAAAAGAAAAATTAGAAGGTAAGAACTTAAAAGAAATTGAAAACATAAAAGCAAAATACCAAAGAGATATGGAAAAATATTTATCTCAAAGAAATATATTAGTTCTAAAGAAATCAAAAAATAGGATGGAGAGAATCGATGTAAAAACACAAATTATAAATTATGAGTTTACATTAGATGGAAAACTTGAAATAACAGTTGCGACTGGCTCTAGAACTAATTTAAAACCAGAATTTGTTTTATCTGGTTATAAAGAGTTTATCGATGAAAATATTGAATTTGAAATAAAAAGAACACGTATATTATATATGTAATTAGTATTTTTGTCGAGTATTGTCGAATACTGGAATATTGTGAAAAAATTGGATTTTATTGTAAACAAGGTATTGACTTTGAAAATTTATTGTGCAATAATATAGATATACGTTTAGGGAAGGCGGTGTACTAATATGCAAATAACAGACGTTAGAGTTAAAAAAATTAATTCTCAAAATAGGATGAAAGCTATAGCATCTATAACAATTGACGAAGTTTTTGTTATACATGACATCAAAGTTATCGAAAGTGATAAAGGACTATTTATAGCTATGCCTAGCAAAAAAACTCCAAACGGAGAATTCAAAGATATTGCTCATCCAATAAACACTGAAACAAGAGAGATGATACAAAACGCTATTATTGAAAAATATAACGAGGCTGAGTAATTAATTAAAATTGTATAATGAAGGGGGTATATATGACCCTCTTTTGCTGTATATAAGGAGGATTATTATGAGTTATCCAACAGAACATGTAAAAAATATAGTTTCTAATTTACCATACAACCCTGGAATATACATGATGCGAGATGAAAATGGTAAAATAATATATGTTGGAAAAGCTATTTCTTTAAGAAAAAGAGTACGTCAATATTTTCAAAAAAATAATAAGACGCCAAGAATTGAAAAAATGGTTACATTAATTAGAGATATATCATATATAGTGACAAATAATGAAGTTGAGGCCTTGGCTTTAGAATGTAACTATATTAAAGAAAATAATCCTAAGTTTAATGTAATGCTAAAAGATGATAAAACATATCCATACATTAGAATTAATTTAAAAGAAACTTATCCAACTATAATAGTAACAAGAAAGATGAAAAAAGATGGTGCTATGTATTTTGGTCCATATACTAATGTTGGTGCTATGAGACAAGCTTTACTTGCAATAAAGCAAATATTTCCTGTTAAAAGGTGTAAAGTTAATTTGGAAAAAAAGAAACTAAAAGCACCATGTTTATACTATCATATTGGAAGATGTTTAGGACCATGTATAAATGATATTAATTTAGAACAATATAGAAATATGATAAATCAAATTGTGTTATTTTTACAAGGAAAAAATTCAGAAATTAAAGATATTTTAAAAAAGGAAATTGATGAATGTATAGAAAAGCTTGATTTTGAAAAGGCTCAGATTTTAAAGGAAAGAATTGAGAATATAGATAAATTAAAAGAAAAACAAAATGTTTCAAACTTAAATGAAAATAGTACAGATATATTTGGATATGTTGCTAATAATTCTACATTATATATACAAATATTTAAAATAAGGAATTATAAAGTAGTACTTAATGATAATATTGAAATAAATGATTTCGAGAAAAATGAACTAGAAGATACATTAGTACAAATTGTAACTAGATATTATCTAGAAAACGAAGATATGCCTAAAAAAGTATATATTAATTTAGAAGATGAAAAAGTAAACCTTTTAAATGATTACTTTAAAAGTAAAGAGATAAAATTAGAAGTATTTTGTCCAAAAAGAGGAGAAAAGTCTAATCTTATTAAAATGGTTGAAAATAACATTAATATTAACATAGAAGATAAGAAAAATAATGTTATGGAAGATTTAGCTGAACTTTTAGGTTTTTCTCAAGGTTTAGATACAATAGAATGTTATGATATATCTAATCTAAGAAATGAATATATTGTTGGATGTATGATAAGGTTTGAAGATGGAAAATTAAATAAAAAGATGTATAGGAAATTTAAAATAAAAAGTACACAAACTCAAGATGATCCTAAGTGTATGTACGAAATTATATCAAGAAGACTAAAACATGTAAAAGAGTGGCCACTTCCTGATGTTATATTTCTTGATGGTGGTAAAACTCAAATGTCAGCTGTAAAGCAAGCTTTTAAAGAAGCAGATGAATTTACTAATTTATATGGTATGGTTAAAAATGATAAACATAGAACAAGAGGGTTAATCGATTCTAATGGAGAAGAAATAGATTTAACTAATCATAAAAATATACTTAATTTTTTAACTTTTTTACAAGATGAAGTTCATAGATTTACTATTACTTATCATAGAAAATTAAGAGATAGTATTAAAAATGTAAAAACAAAAAAATAATTTAATAAAATTTGTTTCATTAAATCTTTATATATGTTATAATTATATTATGGAGGCGGGAATATGCTTACAGATAGAAGAGCAGAAAAAATGTTAGAATGTTTAAAATATGTTGTTGATGGAAAAATTGGAGAAACTAAAGAAGATTTAGGCGAATTTGAAAGGCTATTAGAAGTTTATCCATATAAGGATGAAATATTAATTTTAAATACTTTACATGATAAAAGATCTCTTCTATTTGTTGATAGAAAATTATTATTTAAAGTAAAAAATGATGGAGCAATAGAATTACTTGGAGAATGTGAAATAAAAGGACCTCAAAATATTGATACTTGTAATACTAAGGAATTTATAACTGCTAAAGAAAATTATTCTGTGTTATATTATGAAATGAAAGGTACTTTATTTGGAAAGAAGAAAAGAAAATTAATGCAAGAACAAATTTCTAGATGTATTGATTTATCACAAAAAGCAATTGAATTAATGCTAAATAAAAATAATAATTTAGAAATATAGAATAAAAGATTATTATTTTCACATACTATTACTGGGTGATAATAATGAGTAAAAAAGCAAAGAATAAATCAAAACAAAATTCTAAACAAAACAAAAATGAAGTTATAGCTAAAACAGTAGAACATGTTGAAAAATAACATAAAGAGCCTCTATTTTAAAGAGGCTTTTTTCATATAATTACAATAATATTTTATTTTTCAAAAAATTTACATTATAAAAGTTAGTTATATTACAGATAATAAAATTGGGAGATGATTTAAATGTCAGAAAAAAATACAAAATGCTCTCAAAAAATTATGTGTGGAGTTACAGATTGTCTTCACAATTGTATTGATGATTCAACATGTAGGCTAGAAAGTATAAAGGTAAATATCTCTTCAGAAGGTAATAAGGCAGGATGTAAAGAGGGAACTTGTTGTATATCATATGATTATGCTGGTGATCTTAATGAGGTTGAGATAACAGGAAGAGACTAAACCATTAAAAGAGAGTATTAAAAAAGAATTTAAGAAGCTGGTTATAGTATTTAAAATATCTTTCATATCATACTAGAATTAGTTTATAGGCATGTTAAAGGCTACATCTAAAAAGATGTAGTCTTTTGTTTTAGTTACATAGATATGCAAATGTAAATTGATTAATAAAAAACAATGAAATTATTTTTTACTTTTTTACAAAATTCGACATTTTTTAACATTTGTTTGTAATATAATTATATTGAACATAATAATTATTTTTTTCTAGCCTTTTTAGGTATGTTAAAAGATTCAAAGTCTTTACTTTGTAAATCTTTGATAGGAAAATAATCTAATATATGTTTTAAAAATTGTCTAGTTTCTTTACTATGTATATCATGTGTGTTAATGAAACTATTAAAAGACGCATTTACATCATTGCTAGAAGGTATACTATTTATACCATAAAATAAATCATTTGGTGTAACAAGTAGTGCTGCACATAGTTTTAGCACCATTTGAATAGTACAAGCATTCTTGCCGCTTTCAATTCTACCAAGTTGCACAGTAGAGATAGATATTGATTCAGCAAGTTGTTCTTGAGTTAAGCCTTTTAGCAATCTGTAATTTTTAACATTATTTCCAAACGTTAATAGTTCATTGCTTTTTAAATTATTTGTCATATTTATCACCTTTTTTTATTATATCAATATTAATTATGTTTTTACATAGCACATTTGTAGTAAAACGTAGGGTAAAAAGCCTCAAAAATGTTTTTATCTTGAAATTTAAAAATCATTTATGAATTTATACAAAGATACATTTAAACATATTTGTTTCTAATTATTATACCCAAATTATTTAGTTTTATTCAGTTATATTATAATAAATTAAATATTTAAAATAATATTGTTAATATAAATACGACAAATATTTCATCAAATTTTTAAAAAGTTCTTTTAGTTATTGAATTATGAAAGTTTTTATCATATAATATAACTAAAAGGAGATTGGGGTAATATGAATACTAAATTAGAAGAATTTAAAAGTAATATAAACGGAAAAAAAGTCGCAGTATTAGGTCTTGGTATTAGTAATATACCAGCTATCGAATATTTACATAGATTAGGTGCTATTATATATGCACATGATATAAAGACACAAATTGATGAAAGATTAAAAAAGCTTAATAATATAACTTTTATGTTAGGAGAAGATAACCTAAAAAATTTAAATGATATGGACTATATATTACGTTCACCGGGGATTCAACCTTTTATAAAGGAAATAGAAGATGCTCAAAAAAGTGGAGTAGTACTTACATCAGAGATAGAACTTTTTATGGAATTATGTCCTTGTAAAATTATTGGAATAACTGGTAGTGATGGTAAGACAACAACAACTACTATAGTTTCAAGATTTTTAGAAAAAGCAGGATATAAAGTTTGGCTTGGTGGAAATATAGGAATACCGCTATTTGCTGAGATTGATAATATAAAAAAAGATGATATAGCAGTTTTAGAATTAAGTAGTTTCCAGCTTATGACTATGAAACAAAGCCCAAATATTTCAGCTATAACTAATATATCACCAAATCATTTAAATTATCATAGAAGCTATGAGGAATATATATCTGCCAAAACAAAGATATTTTTATTTGAAAAGGAAAATGATATCGTAGTATTTAATGAAGATGATATGTATACTAAGAGAAATGAACAACTTGCAAAAATTACAAATAAAAATGGAATTATACGAAAATTTAGTATAAAAGAAAAAGTTGAAAATGGAGCATATTGCAAAAACAATAAATTTTATTATAGTGAAAATGGAAATGATATTGAAATTTGTCCTATTTCATATATGAAACTTATAGGAATGCATAATGTTGCAGATATATGTACTGCAATAACAGTGGTATGGGGATTAGTAAAAGTAGAAAATATAATAGAAGTTATAAAAGAGTTTAGTGGAGTAGAGCATAGAATGGAATTTATTAAAGAAATAAATGGCGTTAAATGGTATAATGATTCTATAGCTAGTACACCTACTCGTACAATGGCCGGATTAAAAGCTTTTGATAAGAAAATTATTCTTATTGCAGGCGGTTATGATAAACATATAGATTATGATGTTATGGGAGAATGTATTTTAGAAAAGGTAAAATCTTTAATACTTATCGGTGATACTTCTGATAAAATAGAAAATGCAGTTAAAAAAGAATTAAATAATAACAATAATAATGAAAAAATAGATATTAAAAGGTTTGATAATTTAAAAAGTTGTGTAGAATATGCAAATTCTATAGCTAAATCTGGTGATATTGTTGCAATGTCTCCAGCTAGTGCATCTTTTGATATGTATAAGAATTTTGAGGAGAGAGGAAATCTTTTTAAAAAATTAGTAAATGCTTTAAATTAATAAAAAGTCACTTCAATTTTTTGAAGTGGCTTATGTTATATTATATATATATTATTTTCTATTTATATTTACTTGAAAAAAAGGGTATTTTGTAGTATTATTAATATGTTAGGTGAGAAAATGGAAAATAAAATAAATATAAACGATTTATTATTAGAAGAACTAGAAGAATATATAGAAAAAATAGGTGAAAAGAAATTTCACGCAAAACAGATATATAAATGGCTTCATAAGATTGGAGTTACAAGTTTTGATGAAATGACAGATATTTCTAAATCTTTAAGGGAAAAACTTAAAGCTTCTGCATATATATTAAATATGGATATAATTGAAGCACAAGTATCAAAAAAAGATGGTACAATGAAGTTTTTAATTAAATTACAAGATAATTGTGCGATAGAATCTGTATTTATGAGATATAATCATGGTAATACAATTTGTGTATCTACTCAAGTTGGATGTAAAATGGGTTGTAAATTTTGTGCATCTACAAAAGAAGGTTTTGAAAGAAGTTTAACTGGAAGTGAAATAGAAGGACAAATACAAACAGTACAAAGATATACAAAAGAAAGAATATCAAACATTGTATATATGGGAATAGGTGAACCCTTAGATAACTATGATAATGTTATAAGATCAATAAAATTAATAAATCATCCAATGGGATTAAATATTGGAGCAAGACATATAAGTTTATCTACTTGTGGTTTAGTTCCTAATATATACAAACTTGCAGATGAGAATATACAATGCACTTTGTCTATTTCTCTTCATGCAACAACTGATGAAAAAAGAAAAGAAATAATGCCAATTGCAAATAGATATAGTATAAAAGAAATACTAGACGCATGTAGATATTATATTAAAGTAACAGGAAGAAGAATTAGTTTTGAGTATGCACTTATATATGGTAAAAATGATACATATGAAGATGCTATGGGACTTGTTAAACTATTAAGAGGAATGATTGCTCATGTTAATCTAATTCCAGTTAATGAAATAAAAGAAAAAGAATATAAAAAGGCAACTGAAAAGTCAATAGAAAGTTTTATGAATACTTTAAACTCATGTGGTATAGTTACAACTGTTAGACGTGAACTAGGTTCTGATATTGATGCAGCTTGTGGACAATTAAGAAAAAAATATATAGATAAGAATTTATAATAAGTATTGAAATTTATTTGACTTTTGATATAATATATATATAATTTGAGGTGAATTAATGAGATTTGTAGCTAAAACAGATGTCGGCAAAAAAAGGAAAAATAATGAAGATAGTTTTTTTGCAAAAATATTTGATAAAGATTTAGCTTTATTTATAGTAGCAGATGGACTTGGTGGCTACGAAGGTGGCGAAATTGCAAGTAATGTACTTGTAAAGAAAGTTTCTAGCTATATTGAAGAAAGCAAAAAAGTATTAGTAAATGCTAGTGAGCAAAAAATAAAAAACATATTAAATGTTTCTCTTTTGCTTGCAAACGATGAGATTTATAAAATAGAGAAAACGGATGAAAGATATAAAGGAATGGGAACTACAATTGTTGTAGTGTTGCAAGTAAAAAATAAGTTGTTTTACTTATCAGTAGGTGATAGTAGAATATATTATATTTCACCAAAAGATTCTCGTATAGAACAAGTTACAATTGATGACACATATGTAAATGAATTAATAAAAACAAAAGTTATAACAGAGGAAGAAGCAAAAACTCATCCTCAGAAACATGTTTTAACAAAAGCAGTTGGAATAGTAAAAAATATATCAGCCGAAGTAAAAACATTAGACGTAAAAAGTGGATATTTGTTACTTTGTTCTGACGGAGTTACTAATACTATTTCTACAGATGAATTGTTAAACTTGTTTGAAAAAAATAGTTTAGATGATTTAGCTGATAAAATAATTGATACAGCGAACAATAATGGCGGTATCGATAACATTACTGCTATAGTTATAGAACTATAAAAAGGAGAAAATGATTATGGATTTAATTGGTAGAGTATTATCTTCAAGATATGAAATATTAGAAAAAATAGGCGAAGGTGGAATGGCATATGTGTATAAGGCAAGATGTAAATTATTAAACCGTTTTGTTGCAATAAAAGTCTTAAAACCTGAATACGCTAAAGATGAAACTTTTGTAAATAGATTTAAAACTGAAGCTCAATCTGCTGCAGCACTAACACATCCAAACATTGTATCCGTATATGATGTTGGGCATGAAGATGAAGGCAATATAAATTATATAGTTATGGAATTATTAGAGACAAAAACTTTAAAAGATTATATTGAAGAACATGGAGCTCTTTCAAATGATCTTACTTTAAAAATTGCTGCACAAATAGCATCAGCTTTAGAAGCAGCACATAAGGCTCATATAATTCATAGGGATATAAAGCCACATAATATAGTATTAAATCAAAATATGGTAGCAAAAGTTACTGATTTTGGGATAGCAAAGATAACAACTACAAGTAGTGCAACAATAACTAGTTTTGGTAGTACTGTCGGTTCTGTCCATTATTTTTCGCCAGAGCATGCAAAAGGTGGATATATTGATGAAAAATCAGACTTGTATTCTTTAGGTATTGTTATGTATGAAATGGCTACTGGTAAGCTTCCTTTTGATGGTGATTCACCAGTATCAGTTGCATTAAAACAAATACAAGAAGAGCCTGTTGAACCGATACTTGTTAATCCAAATATATCACCTGCATTAAATCAAATTATACTTAAAGCAATGCAAAAAAGCACTGCTACAAGATATCAATCTGCTACAGAACTATTACAAGATATATCACAAGCACTTTTAAAACCAAATGCTCTTATTGAAAGACCAGAATCTTTTGTTGAAGCTGGTGCTACACAAGTTATACCTGTATTGTCTAATGTGGATACAGCAAATAAAGTACCCAATTTAAGAACAAGACAGGCAAGAGCAGCAAATGTTTCTACATCAAAAGATAGATCTTCAAAAGAAGAAAATCAAGGTGATGATGAAGAAGAAAAGGAATTAACTCCAGAGCAAAAGAAAAAAAGAAAGAAGAAAATAATAATTATATCTGCAATAATAGCAGTTGTAATTATTGCTATAGTCGCATTTATTATTATCAAATTAAATAGTGGGAATAATAATCCTCAAAATGTTGAAATAGAAGTACCAAATTTAGTAAATAAGAATTTCAATGAAATGGTCGAAATGTATAAATCACAAAATATAGAAATATTACAAGATAGTGAAGAATATAACACTGATATACCAGAGGGATATATTATATCACAAACACCAGAAAAAGGTACAAAAACAACTGATAAAAAAATCTATGTTGTTGTAAGTAAAGGACCAAGAATGGTTGAAGTTACCGACGTTGAAGGAAAAGATATTAAAATTGCAAGATATGAATTACAAGATACTTTAGGTTTTGTTCTTGATATAGAAGAAGTAATAAATGAAAAGGTAACGGCTGGTATTGTTATATCACAAGATAAAAAAGCAGGAGAAAGTTTACCATATGGAAGTACAATTAAATTAAGCGTAAGTAAAGGTGATGGAAAAGAAGATGTTGTAATGCCTTCAGTTCTTGGCCAAACTGAACAACAAGCAAGGGAAACATTAGAAGGACTAAAGCTTACTGTTAGCGTAAAGTATGGTGAAGATAATACAAAGAGTAATGGAGTTGTTATAGCTCAAAGCTATCCACAAAATCAATCTTTAAAAGAGGGAACTTTAGTAGAGATAACTGTAAATAGACTAGTTATAACTAAGAAAATAACTTTAGATTTACTTGAGTTACAAGGAGGAACACCTTTAGATGTAGAAAAAATAAATGTAAGAGTAACTGCAAGTGTTGATGGTGGAGCTACTAATACTGTGTATACAGAATCATTTGATCCTGAAACAAAATCTACAACTTTTGAACTTCAAGGCTATGAGAAAGCGACATTACATATATACATAAATGATAAGTTAACAAAAGAGCAGAATATAACTTTTTAACTAACAAAAAATAAAATAGTATGTAACTTTGGATTATTCCAATTTACATACTATTTTTTAAATATATTTTATTAAATTACATACAATATATTTACAATTGTGCTACAAAATGATAAAAAGTAAGCACAGTTGTAAAAGAAGAATTATTATAACTCTTCTAATGTTCCAAATGTATAACCTTGTTTTTCAAGTTTTGTAAGAAGTTCATCAAGTATTTCTGAATTTGTTTTTGAAGTACTATGTAATAATATAATTGCACCATCATGTATTCTTGACATTATTTTATTTAATGCCTCTTCCTTTGAAGGTTGTTTATCTTTATGCCAATCTACATATGCCAAACTCCAAAATGTCGTTTTATACCCAAGTTCGTTTGCCATTTTTAAATTCGTTTCACTAAAAATCCCTTGTGGTGGTCTATAAAATTTCTTCATGTCTTTACCAGTAATCTCTTTATATAGCTCTTCTACAGGTTCAATTTCTTTTTTAAAATCTTCCATTGTTGACATTTTTGACATATTTGGATGATGCATAGAATGGTTAGCAACAATATGTCCTTTTTCATCTATTTGTTTTATTAATTCTGGATTTGATTTCATTAAAGTTCCAACTACAAAGAATGTAGCTTTTACATTATGTTTTTCTAAAACTCCTAGTATTTTAGGTGTATATCCTGCCTCATAACCAGCATCAAATGTTATATATATTTTTTTGTTACCCTCTGGAGCTATAAAATATGAATTAAATTCTTTTAAATATTCGGGTGTTGCATTACCAGTTGGTCTTTCACCTTGCTTTTTAAAAGATAATCCCCAATTCGTATTTTTGGAAGCCGATATGAAATGTTTACATGCAAAAGTAAATCCAATTATAAGTGCTAATGAAAGTATAATAAAAACAATATTTTTTTTCGTAAGAATCATATACATAATTAATCACCATTCTTACTTAATTATATTTATAAATTATTTAAATATTACTTGTAAAATTATGTGTAATATAAATAGTAGGAATAAATGATAATGTAAGTTAATGTCGTTTTCTTCATATATAAATATCATTAAACATATATATTAGTATATTTATAGGAGAGATTATATGTATATATTAAATTTATATAAAAATAAAAGATTATGGATTGTAATTTCTATTGCTATACTTATAGCGATATCCTTAATAGTTATAACTTTTGCATCTGTATTTACTATATCTGATGAAATAGTAAAAATTAATAAAGAGGATTTTATAAATTTAAATTCATATTATACAGAATATGAATTAAATGTATATAGTAATAAAAACCAAAATAGATATTATATGAAAGAATGGTATAACAAAAAATCTGATGATGATTATAATTTTAGAATAGAAACAAATAATGATGGAATTAATTTTACATATATAATAGCAAATAATTCGTTATCTATTAAGTCAGATTCACAGTTAAATTATATGAAGTTAAATGATTATATTATAGATAGGAAAAATGTAGCAAGTATATCCACATTTTTAGAGTTATTTAAACGAATTGCTGATGCTAATAATACAGATAACAAAGGAGATTGCTGTAAGATAAAAGTTGAAGAGATAGATAATAAAGTAAATTATAGCATCATTTTAAATAACAATTCTGATAGTAATTGCAAGATATGTAATGATTATAAAGAAATTACATATTCTGGAATGAAAATTTCATCATTTGAATTAGTCTTAGATAAAGATAGCCTTATGCCACTTGAGTATATTGTATATACTGTAGATGGTAAAACTTGGGCAGATATAATATTTACTAAATTTGATATAAATGCGGATTTTGACGAAAAAATATTTGCTTTTTCTTAAATTTAGTGTATAATATATGGAAGTAGGGGATAATTTTGGTAATTAAAAGAGGAGATATTTTCTATGCTGACTTAAGTCCAGTTGTTGGTAGTGAACAAGATGGAATAAGACCAGTATTAATTGTGCAAAACAATTTGGGAAATAAATTTAGTCCAACAGTTATAGTAGTTGCAATAACTACTCAAAAAAAGCCAATGTTACCCACTCATATACCAGTTTTAAAAGAAAAATACGGTTTACCTAAAGATTCTATAATTTTAACAGAACAAGTTAGAACTTTGGATAAATCAAGGCTAAAAGAAAAAATAGGGGAGTTTGATACAGAAATAATGGAGAAGGTAAAAAAGGCTTTAAAAATAAGTCTTAGTATCAGAGCTGAGTTTCAAGATATATTTTATAATTGGTAAATGATATCTTTAAGTATATTAGAGGTGAAAAAATGGAGAAAAAAACAAATAAACAAAAAAGAAACGATACTTCAAAGGTAAGAAAAGTAAGAAAGGTAGATAAAGATCTAATAAATAATGGTGATCAAAATTCTAAGAAAAAGAAGAAAAATCATAAAAAAGGATGGAAAATATTTAGAATATGCCTATTTGTGTTATTAGCATTATTTATAGTAGGTGCAGGTATAGTTTTAGGTGTTGTTACAGGAATAATAGATAAAACAGATAGTGTAGATTTAGAGGATATACAAAGCTATTCTTTAACATCTTTTGTTTATGATAAAGATGGACAACAAATCGGTTCTTTTTCTGGACTTGAAAATAGAGTACTTGTTGAATATAAAGACTTACCACAAACTTTGATTGATGCTGTTGTTTCAATTGAAGATGAAAGATTTTATAGTCATAAAGGTGTTGACGTAAAAAGAACTTTAGGTGCCATTGTAACGTATATATTAAATGGTGGAAAATCTAATTTCGGTGGTAGTACAATAACACAACAATTAGTAAAGAATGTTACTGATGATAATTCTTCTTCATGGACTAGAAAAATTAGAGAATGGTATAGAGCGTTAACATTAGAGAAAATGATGAATAAAGATGAGATATTAGTAGCATATCTTAATACAATATACTTAGGTGAAAGTTCTTATGGTGTAGCTGTTGCAGCTGAAACTTATTTTGGTAAGCCTGTAAATGAAATTAATTTGGCTGAATCGGCAATATTAGCAGCCGCAATACAATCACCTGAGGCTACTAATCCGTATGCAGGCGAAGAACAAAAACAAAAATTATTAGATAGACAAAAAGTTGTTTTAAATAAAATGTTAGAACTTGGAAAAATAACTAAGGAACAACATGATGAGGCTGTTAATTATAATGTTGAATTTAAGAAAGCTAGCAATACAAGTTCTGGTGCTGTTCAAAGCTATTATGTAGATGCGGTATATAATGCAGTACTAGAAGACTTAATGGAAGAAAAGGGTTATGATGAAGGACTTGCAAAACAAAAACTATATGGTGGCGGTCTTAAAATATATACACCAATGGACCAAAAAGTTCAAAAAGCTATTGATGATGCATATAGTAATGACAGACTTTTCTATACAGATAGAGATGGTAAATTTATGCAATCTGCTATGGTAGTAATGGAACAATCAACAGGAAATGTTGTTGGATTAATTGGTGGCGCTGGTGAAAAAACAGGAGCTTTAGTGTTAAATAGAGCAACTGATGAACCAAGACAACCAGGTTCTTGTATGAAACCAATAGGTGCATATGGTCCAGCCTTTGAACTTGGAAAATTATCACCTGGCGCAGGTATAGATGATTCACAACTTGTAAATGTACAAAATGGACCAGGAAACTATTATGGTTACTTTAATGGTTATGTAACAGTAAGAAGCGCTATAGCAAGATCTATGAACCTACCTGCCGTTAGAGCATATATGAAAGTAGATCCAAGTTATGCAATTACGTTTGCTAAAAACATGGGACTTAAGAATTTAGTTACAGCAGAAGAAAATCCATCAAAGAATGATGAAAGTTACTCTTTCTCTATAGGTGGATTAACTAAAGGTGCAACTGTTCTTGAAATGGCAAATGCTTATGCTACTATAGCTAATCAAGGTGTTTATGTAGAACCAAAATTATATACTAGAGTAGTTGATAAGGATGGTAAAGAAATATTAAATAACAATAGTTCAACAGCTAAAGTTGTTATGAAAGAATCAACAGCTTACATGTTAACTAGTTGTTTAGAAGAAGTTGTTAAAACTGGTACTGCTGCAGGATATGTAAGAATGAAAAATGGTATGGCAGTTGCTGGTAAGACAGGTAATACTGATAACGATATAGATCAATGGTTCTGTGGTTATACACCATATTATACAATAGCATGTTGGAATGGTTATGATTATCAGGACGGTGCTAAACCTATTGGATATAGAAAAATAGGTAGTTTTCCTTATACTTCAGTTTATTTGTTTAATGTTGTTGCAAATGCAATAAGTGAAGGTCAAGAAGTTAAACAGTTTACAAGACCAAATACTGTTACTACTGCTCCTTTATGTAAGGTCTCAGGATTAGTTGCAACTGATGCTTGTAGAAGAGATCCAAGAGGAGATCAAACTGGTACAGATTTAGTTGCTAAGGATTCAATTCCAACTGATACATGTAATATTCATAAACTTGTTAGAATTTGTAAAGATACAAATCTTATAGCAAATGAGTATTGCCCAAATGTAGAAGAAAGATCATTTATTACAAGAGATGGGGTACCTGCAATAAAACCAAGTGACTGGTCATATATGTTACCAACTCAAACTTGTAATGTACATAACGAAAATACAAAGGATCAAGAAGAAAATACACCTACTGATCCAGATGATGAAGTAGATATATATGGCGATGATGAGGATAACAATAATAATAGAAATAGATAAAAATATGACTAATCACAAGCACAATTATTACTAGAAAGTTAAAAGATATATTAGAAATTATAAAAAAGAAATGAAAATAATATAGTAATATACAAAATATTATATAAGGAAATCCCTAGCCTAATATTAGCAAATAGTATTGAAGTAGGGAATGTGCAAAGAGAAAATTCTTAGCTGCTTGTTATTAATGGCATAAAATAGGATATTTAAAAGAGTAGGAGCGAAAGTTTGAACTCTACCCCTTAAAGTAGACACTAATAAAAAAGAGGTGTATACTTTAAGGGGGTATTTTTATGGGAAATAAGAGAAAAACCTACTCAAAAGAATTTAAAGTTATGGTAGTAGAAGATGAATATACTGAAAAAAGAGCATATTTAGGAATTATATTGAAAGTAAATGGCTTTAATTATTTTGTACCACTAGAACAATCCAAGACTAGCACACCAAAAACTAAAAAATAATATATTTATATTTAAAATGTACGATGATAAATATGGTATGTTAGGTTTTAATAATATGATTCAAGTAGATGATACTGAACTTATAAATTTTGATATAAATAAAGAAAGTGAAATAGCTAATAAAATTGCGGTCGAACGAGATAATGCAATTTCATATTTAGAAGGAGCTATGGAAACAAGATAATGAATGAAAGTAGATCAAAATATTTATTGAAAAACACTTTGATTTTTAGTATTGGAAATTTTGCAACTAAAATAATATCGTTTTTTTTGATACCACTTTATACAAATTTATTATCTACCTATGATTATGGTTTAGTTGATCTCATTTTTACAATTGCAACAATAGCTGTTCCTGTTTTGACATTAAATATTATGGATGCAGTAATGAGATTTAATCTGGATAAAGGTGTAAACCATGATGAGATTACAAAAATAGGAATTGTTATATTATTAGCAGCCATTATTATTGGTGCTGTTTTAATCCCAATTAGTAACGGTATCTCTTCATTATCTGATTTGAGTTTATTTATTTATTTCTATTGTATTTCATCTGCAACCAGTCAGATATTCTTGTGTGATTTGCGTGGAAAAGAATTGCTTGTTCAATATAGTATTGGTAATATATTAAATACTTTATTGATCGCTGCTTTTAATATTGTGTTTTTGCTATTTTTTAAATGGGGTATTCGAGGCTATTTGTTGGCATATTCTTTTGCTAATTTTATAGTTAGTTTATACGCGTTCGTTGTAGGAAAGGTTTATCATTCTTTTTTTTCAAAAATTAATAAAAGCAAAATGAATGAAATGATAAAATATTCCGTTGTGTTAATTCCAAATTCCTTTATGTGGTGGATCATGAAT
>ERZ779643.117-NODE-117-length-73410-cov-6.804144_pt1 | contig 73410 bp, 63 predicted proteins | sample MGYA00511564_ERZ779643 | MGnify/ENA primary metagenome ERZ779643 (study PRJEB29588, sample SAMEA2147114) | human gut metagenome | biome: human gut; feature: human-associated habitat; material: faeces | place: Denmark | collected 2008/2010 ...
GTCGGTAATAAGCAAATTGCGGGCATCAATGCGCTGCATTTTTTGTATAAACAAAAAATCGAGCTAAAAGCCCGACAATTTGCGTTTGGTGCGGATGGCGGGACTTGAACCCACACGATTTCTCACTTGCCCCTTAAACAAGCGTGTCTACCATTCCACCACATCCGCTTATGTAATGTTTTTACTGCGCTAATATATCACATAAAAAAAATATTGTCAATGATTTTTGACAACATTTTTTAATATTTTAAACTATCGTATCAATTTCAGTTTCTTCGCTTTCTACACCGCTAATCTGTATCTTATTAACCGAAATTTCATAAGCTGTTTTTGTTTCAAATTCTTCATCGTTTATCTTTTTTTGATATTCTCTACTTTGAATTCTTCCAACAATAGAAACCTTTGTCCCAACTTCTGTGTCGCGAATAAATCTAGCATTTCTACCCCAAGCGATACATGGCAAATAGTCCGATTTGTTATATGCTCTATTTACAGCAACTAAAACATCGCAAATTTCGCGTTTAAATGGCGTTGTCCTGTAAACAGGCGGTTTACAAATAAATCCTTCAATTTCAATTATATTTGGATTCATCGTATTGTCAACTTCTATAAGTTCTCTAACAAAAACAGTGAGCATCAATCTACTTTTTTCATTTACGATTTTGTTATATGACCGAAATTGACCTTTGATTGCCACAAAATTGCCTACTTTAAAAGCGTCTTTTGCAAGCAATTTTTCTGAAATAGTAACAGGAATTATATCCATGTGCTCAGAAAGTCTTGGAACGGCAAGTTTGACTTCATAAAAGCCTTCGCCAAAGGTTTCATGACTAAATTCTGGCTCACTTTCAACCTTTCCACTTAAAAATACTTTATTGTTGTTCATTAGTTCATAGTTCATTTAATTTTTCCTCCAATTATTCGGCAGTATTTTCAGCCTGATTGAGTGGTATTTGCATTCCGTTGTGGTCAATTTCATAGTTGTCTTGATAAATCAAATCGCCAACACAAGTTATTTTATATCCTTGTTTTTGCAATCTATCTAACACAAGTGGCAATGCTTCTAAAATGTGGTCAGAATTGTTGTGACAAAGTATAATTGACCCATTTTTGACTCTTGCAAGCACTCTTTGGCAAATTTCTTCGCCAGAGATTCCTTTCCAATCGAGCGTATCGACATCCCATTGAATAGTTTTTAGTCCCATACTTTCAGCAGTGTTTAGAAGCGTATTATTGTATGATCCAAATGGTGCTCTAAAGAGTTTGACATCTTTACCTGTTATGTCAGTTATCAACTTGATTGATGACTCAAGTTCTTGTTTAATTTGGTCAGCAGATAACTTCACCATGTCTGGATGCGTGTTTGAGTGTGTTCCAATTTCAAAACCATTTTCATCGATTTTTTTGACGATGTCAGCATATTTATCCGTCCAAAAACCAACTAAAAAGAAAGTTCCACCAGCATTATATTCTTTTAAAATTTTCATAATGCCTTCTGTTTTATCTGCACCCCAAGCAGCATCAAATGATATTGCAACCTGTTTTTGCTCCGTTTGAACATAATAGATTGGCACTTTGCGATTTGCATATCCAAAATACACCTGAGCAGCATTAACTCCATCAATGCTAACAGATAGTAAAATGGATACAATAATAATCGCTAAACAAATACAAATAGTCCTTAATTTTACAACATAGAAATGCATTCACTCCTCGCTTTTAAATATAGCAAACGCAAAAAAATTGCAGTCGGCATATATTGTTGAATTTAACGGGAATTTCGCATAATTTGTCGAAATAACCGCTTGCTCATATTTATATATATTTGCCGATGCAAGCATTTATGCAAAAAAAAGTAAAGGTTAATTTTAGCCTTTACTTAACATATCTTTTAAAAATTTGCCTGTATAACTCTTTTCACACTTGCAGACTTTTTCTGGAGTGCCTGTTATCACGATTTCGCCACCCTTATCTCCACCTTCTGGACCTAAATCTATGATATAATCTGCACATTTAATAACATCTAAATTATGTTCAATAACAAGCACTGTGTTCCCAGCATCAACAAGTCTATTCAAAATTTTAATTAGTTTATGAACATCGTACATGTGAAGTCCAGTTGTTGGTTCGTCCATAATATATATTGTTTTACCTGTGCCCTTTTTAGCAAGTTCTGTTGCAAGTTTTACCCTTTGTGCTTCACCGCCAGAAAGTGTTGTTGCCGACTGCCCGAGTTTGATATATCCAAGTCCGACATCAAAAAGTGCCTGCAATTTGTTGGCTATTGATGGTTGATTTTTAAAAAATTCAAGTGCCGCTTCAACTGTCATTTCAAGGACATCTGATATTGACTTGCCCTTGTATTTAACTTCCAATGTTTCGCGGTTAAACCTTTTACCTTTACAAACTTCGCATGGAACTGTGATATCTGGCAAGAAATACATTTCAATTTCTTTTACGCCTGCACCTTCGCACGCTTCACATCTACCGCCTCTAACATTAAAACTAAATCTACCAGCCGAATATCCGCGTTCTTTGGCGTCTGGGGTCATTGCAAACAACTCTCTGATTTGAGTAAATACGCCAGTGTAAGTTGCTGGATTACTCCTTGGCGTCCTGCCAATAGGTGCTTGGTCAATTAAAATTACTTTGTCCAAAAGTTCAATATTTTCTATGCTATTTACCTTTGGAAGTTCAGAGTTTGCCCTATTAAGTTTTGTTGCAAGATAAGGATATAAAATTCCGTTTATCAAACTGCTCTTTCCGCTTCCAGAAACACCTGTAACACAAGTGAAAACTCCAATAGGAATTTCAACATTTATATTTTTCAAATTGTGTAATTTAGCACCTTTAACCTTTAAAAAGCCGTTTTTACATTCTCTTCGTGATTGTGGAATTTCTATTTTCTCTTTACCACTTAAATAAGCACCAGTAATTGATTTTTCGTTATTTATTATATCTTGCAAAGTGCCTTGTGCAACAACTTCGCCACCATGAACACCCGCATAAGGTCCAAAATCTACAATATGGTCTGCGCTCCTGATTGTATCTTCATCATGTTCGACAACTATAAGCGTATTTCCCAAATCTCTCAGTCTTTTCAAAGTGCCAAGCAACTTTTCGTTGTCGCGTTGATGCAAACCAATACTTGGTTCATCAAGAATATACAAAACGCCAACAAGACCGCTTCCAATTTGCGTTGCAAGCCTAATTCTTTGAGATTCGCCACCAGATAATGTTTCCGCACTGCGTGCTAAGGTCAAATAATTCAATCCTACATCAACCAAAAAGCCTAATCTGGCCTTAATTTCCTTCAAGATGCTTTGCGCAACTTCCGCATGCTCTTTATCTTCAAATTTCAAATTGTTTACATAGTTTAAAAGGTCTTCGGCACTCATCTGACACATTTCGTCAATGTCCTTTCCGTCAATTTTAACGGATAATGCCTTTATATTAAGCCTTTTACCATGACATTTTTTACAAGTTTGCTCACGCATAAGTTTGCCGATTTCAAACTTAACAAACTCACTTGTTGTTTCTTTATATCTACGCTTTAAATTGTTTATTAATCCTTCAAAAGTCCTGTTAATTTTGCCTTCATAACGGTCATTTTTTAAGTCAATTTCAATCTTTTCTTTTGTGCCATAAAGCAAAATATTTAACTGCTCTCGTGGGAGTTCGTTAAGCGGTTTGTTCATGTCAATATCATACAAAACTGCAAGTTTTTTCAAATACATAGATGCAATCGCACCAGTATCTATGTTCCAACCTGTGATATTCAATGCCCCTTGATTTATAGACAAATGTGCATTTTGCAAAATCAAACTTTCGTCTATATCCATTGTGTAACCGAGTCCAGAACATTCTTCGCATGCACCATAAGGATTGTTAAAACTAAAAATTCTTGGAGTGATTTCTTCCATTGTGTAGCCACAATCTGGACACGCAAAATTTGTGCTAAAAGTTTCATCTTCCACTTCTTCGCCATCATTTAAAGGCAACTTTTCAACAATGGTCAAGCCTTCTGCAAGTTTTAGACTTGTTTCCAAACTTTCGGTCAATCTAGAAACAATCTCATCGTTTACAACAAGTCTATCAACAACAACGCTGATGTTGTGTCTGATATTTTTATCAAGAGTGATTTCTTCGTCAAGAGTGTATTGATTTCCATCAATTATAACCCTACCATAACCGCTGCGTCTAAGGCTTTCAAACAATTTTTGTTGTGCCCCTTTTTGAGCACGAACAACTGGCGCTAAAATAAGAATTTTACGCCCTTGTTCATACGACATAACTTTGTCTACAATCTGGTCAATTGACTGTCTTTCAATAGGTTTATTACAATTTGGACAATATGGGACTCCAACGCGTGAAAAAAGCAATCTAAAATAATCATATATTTCAGTTATTGTTCCAACAGTTGAACGCGGATTATGATTCGTTGTTTTTTGGTCAATAGAGATTGATGGCGACAACCCTTCTATAACATCACAATCTGGCTTTTGACTCTGTCCTAAAAACATTCTAGCATAAGAAGAAAGCGATTCAATGTATCGCCTTTGCCCTTCTGCAAAAATAGTATCAAATGCCATAGTCGACTTACCACTACCGGAAACACCAGTAAAAACCACCAATTTATTGCGTGGAATTGTTAGATTAACTTCTTTTAAATTATTTTCCCTTGCTCCCTTGATTATAATTTTATCTTCCATAGCCATACTCGTTTATTATTACCAATTTTCTTTTAAATTAAAGATTCCAAATTTTTAAGTCTATCTTTAACTTCGTCAACACCTAAAATTTTGCAAATTTCGTATAAATCTGGAGAATTTTTTCTTCCTGTTATTGCAAGCCTGATATACATACAAACATCAGCAACATTTCCTTCAAAATTTTCAGGATTTTGTTTATACAACTTATTATCTGTTGCGAAACCTAAACGACCTGCCATTAATTTAATATCGTCAAACCAATTTTGTTTTTCATCATAGTCTTTATAATCTTTTTGATATTCGCATAAAACAAGTTTTAACTTTCTTTTAAACTCAGCACTATCTTCAATTTCATAAGTTGCCAAATTTTTGTCATCAAAATATGGTTTAAACATATATGAAAAATAGTTTTTAACTTCGCTCCACATAGCAATGTCTTTTCTAGGCTTTGCACAGTACCTATCAATAGCAAAAACTTGTTTTGCATAGCACTGATTTGACATCAAATAGCCTGCAAAATCAGGGTCAAATTCTTTTGCCCATTCTAGGCAATTATCAAACACTTCATCAGCAGTCATTTTTGATATGACAGTTTTTGAAACATCACACAATTTAACCAAATCAAACATAGGATTGTTCGTGCCAATCTTCCCTATTTTAAATGGGAATAGCGATATATCGGCAGTTGGATTTTGATTTCTCCAAATCTCAAAATCGGAGTTAATTAAGTTTGTTAGATATTCCAAAATACTTTCAATTGGAACACCAATTTTAACAAAATATCTTGCATCTGCTTCTGGGTCTTTACGCTTTGACAATTTTCTTTTATTTCCGCTTTCGTCAAGTTTGCATAGCACTGGTGCATGAAGGTATTTTATGCGCTGAAAACCAAGTGCATCAAACAATTCTAGGTGCGATGCAAGTGATGGAAACCATTCTTCGCCCCTAACAACAATTGTTGTTCCCATTAAATGGTCATCAACTGCATGAGCAAAAGCATAAACAGGAATACCATTGCTTTTTATAAGGACAATATCTTTGTCGTTCTCTCGTAATTCTCTCTCGCCTTTTGCAAGGTCTGTAAATTTAAAAATATTTTCTTCGTTTCCACAACTTTTTAATCTTAATGCAAATTCTTCGCCAGCATCAATTTTTGCTTTTATTTCATCATAAGTTAGATTTCTGCATGGGTCTTTACTTTCCAAATCGGCATTTTCTTCAAGTTCTTTTTCTCTACGCTCTTTGATTTCCGTTATACTTTCAGTTTTTTTGCAAAAACAAGGAAATGCCTTTCCTTTCTCAACCAAATATTTCGCAAAAACTTCATAGATTTCTTTTCTATCGCTTTGTCTGTATGGCCCATAAACACCAATTTCAGGCTTATTTTCCCCTGTAAAGCCCTCTTGTGGCTTAATGTTGAATTTGCAAAGCATATCGTAAGCAATATCGCCAGAATTTTCAACCTCACGCTTTTTGTCTGTGTCTTCCAAACGGAAATAAAACACACCGCCATTGCTTGCAATAAGTTTATTTATTAAAGCGATATAAGCTGTTCCTATGTGCAAAAATCCAGTTGGGCTTGGAGCAATTCTGGTCACCTCAGCGCCTTCTGGAAGTTGTCTTTTTGGATATTTTTTTACTATATCTTCAACTGTATATTTGCAGTTTGGATAAAGCAAGTTGGCAATTTTCTCTTGATCTGTCATATTTTCTCCTTAAAATGTGTTTTAGTATATCACTTAAAAATAGTTTTTACAAGTTTATATGTTGATTTATTGTATCATTTATAACTTTGTAGCCTTCAAACTCACCTAAGTTTGACGCGTTTTCTTTGTTGTTTTGTGCGTAAATAAGCAATGGGACTTTTTCGTTGTTATCTCCGTTATATGTCGAAGTTATAATCAGCAAATCATCTTTTTTAAGATGTTTTAAAATGTGGGAAATACACTCATCAATCGCTTCCAAACACGCTCTTGCACCAAGCAAATCTCCATGACTAGCATGTATTTTTTCATAATCTGTTAAATAAGCAAAAGCAAACAGATTATCTTTTCTAAGCACAAGTTTTTCAAGTGTTTTAAGCGATAAACCATCTGTTTTGCTGATATAATTTTCGTCAAAGCAAGAAGCATTTATAAAGTCTTCAACTTTGCCCACGCCAACACACTTGATACCTTTATTTTTAAGGCTTTGGAGCAATTTTGAATCGCACGAAACTTTTTTAAAAACTTTGTTGTGCTGGGTCTTATAAAAATCAAGTTCGCCAGCAAAAATTTTGCCTTCAATCGTTTGAATATTATATTTTTCTAACTCTTTTGAAACTATTTCCACAAGCTCAAAAAAATCTTTTTCCTTATAACACTTTTCATGAACTGCAATTTTTAAAACGCTTTCGTTTTCTTTTGTATAAACAATAGGGCAACAATAATTTTTAGCGCTTGAACCACATTCTTTGATTGCAGATTGAAAATCTCCCCGTTTACCATAAAGTGGCTTAGCGTGGAAAATCTGCTTAATTTTTTCCATCACGCTTTCTGGAATGTCAGTTGAAAATGTGTCAAATTCTTCGTTTGACTCATCATCAACCATCTGAGCAATTTGTTTTATAACATTGTCTTTGTTTGTGTTAATTGCGCCATAACTTGCATCTGCCTGCAAAAATTCTTCGCTAAGGCCTGCACACTTAAAAAGCCCTAATTTACGCAAATGTGGGATATTTAATTTAAAATGATTGTCCAAATTTAGAAGCGAACAATCGTCATTTTGATTGAATGATAGACCTGACAACACAATTAAAAAAATGCTCATATATACCCTTTATACAAGCATTATAAAACATATTATCTTGTTTTCAAAACTAAATAACCAAAATTATGCGACTTGAAAACAATGTTAGCAGCAATGTTTCTGCCAAATTTATGATTGTCAAGGCAATTAAAACGATAAAAAACTTATCTATCAGTTTATTGTTGCAAGTACCATAGCGTTTTTTTGTAATTGCTTTGTTATTTGCAAGACAAATGTAAACAGCTATCGAAATTAATTGCAAAAGTTGGCATGGCAAAATAATCAAAAGTCCAGTCATTATGCCGCCAACGCCATACAAAATGACCATGATTGACACATTCAAACTGAGCAAATAACCACGATAGCCAATCAAAAAGAAATTAATCGGGATCAAAAAGACCGTAAATGACGAAATTGACACGATTAAAATTACAACTGTGTAACTTAAAAACCTTGAAAAGAAGAGTTCGAGAGTGCCAAGTTCACCGCTTAAATAGCGGCATAATGAGAAATCGTTGAAATTAATAAGTGTGGCGCCATTGCAATAATTAATAGCTGTAAAAACGCCAGTTAATATACCTATAAACGCCACAATAATCAGCAAAAAACAAGTCTTTTTGTTGTTTCTAAAACCTTCTGAAAACGAATATTTTAACCCACTAGTTGAAACCCCAAATTTGCCGTTTCTCATGCTGTAATATATTCGCTTTAAACATCAAAAATAACTAAAAATCGACATTATTTGCAAAGGCTAAGCGCTTTCTTCTAACATCCAATCTATGTAAATTCCATAGCCTTTTGTCGGGTCTGTCACAAAAACATGAGTTACCGCGCCAATGACTTTCCCGTTTTGCATAATCGGACTTCCACTCATGCCCTGAATTATGCCGCCAGTCAAATCTAAAAGCCTTTCGTCTGTCACTCTAAAAACAAAACTCTTATCGCTAGATTTTGGCTGATAATTTGCTTTTATAATTTCAATTTCATAGTTTTCCGAAACGCCCGTAACAGAACTTACAAGCGTTGCCTTGCCTGGCTTTACCGACAACCTTCCGCCAACTGCTGCTCTCTTGTTTATGTCCACAATATTAGATTTATCTGTTATTTCTCCAAATACGCCTCGGCTTGTGTTTTTGGCAATTTCGCCCTTGCTGTTTTTCCCCTGCATGAAAACACCTTTCATTTCGCCAGGCGTTCCCTTTTGCCCTTTTGACAAACCAACAACCGAGCAATTAAACACTTTACCGCCCTTTGCAGGAACAATAACGCCAGTGTCAAAATCTGTTATTGGGTGTCCAAGCGCCCCAAATTTATTGGTCTTTTCGTCAACATAAGTGAGCGTTCCAACCCCTGAAGCATCGTTTTTGACCCATAAACCTATTTTATATTTGCCACTTTGAGCGTCCAAAGCTGGCTTCAACTCTGTGTTAAACTTTTCATTTTTTCTAATCGCTGTCACTTTCAAAGACTCGCCAGCATAATCTTTATTTTCTATAATATTTGTAACATCTTTTAAATTTGACACTTTTTGTCCATTGATTTCGGTTATTATATCGCCTACTTTCAACCCCGCTTGTTCCAAAACATCAACATTTCCATTTTGCGACTCAATAGCGGTGCTGCCCATAATTAAAAGTCCGTCAATATCTATGGCAAAGCCAATAGGCGTTCCGCCCAAAAACAATGATTTTCCGTCCGAAACTTCAACATTAATTTCACGAATAGGTATAAAACCGAAAAGTTTAAAAATCAACTTTGAAATCGTCATTTTCTCGTTTCCAACTTTAACGACTTCTTCGTCAATATTTGCGGACACAAAATCGCCAAAAGTCTTGTCTTTATTGATATTTTCAATGTCCGAGTATGTAACAAACATGTCATCTTTGAGAGAAAAAACTTCCCATGTCTGCGCCACAACGATTATTGCAAAAACCAAAAACAAAAAAATACTTAGAAATATTATCCTTTGCACACTTTTTTTCATATCTTCTCCAAACTCAATTTAGTTTTTGAAGATTTGCCGATAAATATTCTAAGTATTTAATTTATTTTTTATTATTTCGCAATTCTTTTGCATATTGAATTGACGCTGGTGTCACATTTCCACTTGCTGTCATTGTAATTTGATTGATAATGCCGTCTTCGCTTAAAATCTCGCATTTAGACTCTGTTCTGCCGTTTGATGTTTCTTTGTAAACATGAATAAAATTATCGCCTTTTGCTGCAACTTGTGGAAGATGTGTGATACAAATTATTTGATAATTCTTAGATAAACTCTCGATTTTAACAGCAACTTCGTCTGCAATCTTCCCCGAAATACCGCTATCTATCTCATCAAACACAATCGTGTTTGCCCCGCCTGTTTCCGCCAATATATTTTTCAAAACAAGCATAAAACGGCTCATTTCACCGCCAGAAATTGTTTTAGAAAGTGGTTTTAATTCTTCACCAAGGTTGGCAGAGAACATAAACTCAATATCATCAAAACCTTCTTCTGAAAATGTTTCATAGTTTTCAAAATTTGGAGCGTCTGCAAAGCAGATTTTAAATTTGCTGTTTTTAATTCCAACTTCTTTCAAGCCAGTTTCAAGCAGCTTTTCAATTGTAACTGCATTATTTTTTCTTTGGTTAGATAGTTTTTTTGCCAAATCAAAAATTTGCTGTTTAATTTGCAAGCGTTTGTTTGAAAGTTCAAGCAACTTTTCTTCTGCATTTGAAAGCATTTCAAGTTCATTTTTTGAATCATTCAAATACTGCATAATTTCAGCATAGTCTGAGCCATACTTATGTTTTAAATTGTCAATTTCATCACGCCTTGCAATAAGCGAGTTGATTTTGTTTTCGTCAAAATAAAACTTTTCATAAATCCCAGACAAACTTTCAGCAATATCTTCAAGTTCAATTGCAGATGCAGACAATCTATCAGAAATTTCGGCAAGTTCACTATCCACATTTGAAAGATTGCTAATTTTATTTTTTGCCGCAGATAAAGAAGAAATAAGCGAATAATCTTCCCCAGCAAGAACTCCTTCAAGTTCAGAAATAGCGCTTGTCACCTTTTCTGACTGCGAAATTCTGTTCAAAGTTTCTTCAAGTTCTTCCGGCTCACCTTCTTTAAGGTTTGCATTTTCGATTTCATCAATTTGATATTTTAAAATGTCTATCCTTCTTGCTCGATTATCTTCACTTCCACCAAGTTTTTTAATTTCATCATCTATATCATTAATCTGCTCAATCAATGGTAAAAGCGAGTTTTTAAAAACATTCAAAGTTTCTGGCTTATAACCATCTAAAATCTTGATATGATTTTTTGATTTCGCCATTTCAACCTGCTCATTTTGATTGTAACTATCAACAAGAAGCGTGCCAAATTCTTTAAGCATACCAACAGTCGCGATTTCGCCATTTATTTTGATGTCATTTTTACCTTGCAAGTTATATGAGCGGGAAATCAATAGTTCTTCCGATTTTTCAAGGTCAAATTTTTCAAACAAAGCGTCAAATTTTTCGCTGTCGGTTGAAAAAATGCCTGTTACCTTGGCACATTCTTCGCCAGAGCGGATTATCGCTTTATCAGCTTTGCCGCCAAGCACAAAATTAAGAGCACCCAAAATTATGCTCTTACCAGCGCCTGTTTCACCTATCAAAACATTAAAGCCATTAGAAAAATCAACTTCTAACGACTTAATCAAAGCAAAATTATTTATCTTTAATTTTTCGACCATACTAAATTCCAATCATTTTATTAATCGACTTTGCACTTTCTTCTGCATTCAAAGAAGTAGGGAAAATAATCATAACAGTGTCATCTCCAGCAACTGCTCCTAAAACGCCATCTAAATTCAATTTATCAATAAGTCCACAAATTGCACCAGCCATTGATTTGATAGTTTTGAGAACAACTAAATTTTGAGCAGGGCGAATTGAAATCACTGCTTCTTTAAAAATAGATATGTATTTATTTGAAACTGCTTGTTCTCCATTTTCAACAATAGCGTATTTGTATTTACCAGAATCTGCACTAAGAATTTTAATAAGACCAAGTTCTTTAATATCTCTCGATATTGTAGCTTGCGTGATATCAAACTTTGCTTCACGAAGCAAAGCAACCAATTCGTCTTGCGTTTCAATTTCACGAGTTGATATGAGTTCTAATATTTTTGATTGCCTAACCGACCTTGCCATTTCTTCTCCTTTGTCAGATTAACTTTTTCAAGATTTTTAGCATATAAAAATCTCTACATCTTCGATAAATAGGGCGATGTAGCATTTTATGAATAATTATAAATTCATAAATATTCACGCTCATTTATCTAATTTTTAATGATTATACAATAAAATTTATAATTATGCAAGCGTTTTTTGCATATTTATTCAATGAATTTTTTATAAAAATAAGCATTTTGCAACATTATTCAAAACGAATTTATAAATATAACCTTTTATGCATAGGATATTTATCTATAATCAACCTATTTTAAACAACTCACCCACTTTTGTTTTTTTGTTTAATTCATTTAATATATGTATATAGATAAAGAGCCAGTCGAATAGAAATCAGCAACTCACCCACCGCAATTTAAAATTTGTAAACTAAATTAACAACATTTCAAAAAAAGCCTTGATTAGATTTTTGATAAAAAATATAAAAATGAGCCGAATAAATAAAAAAAGAGCCTATCTTACAATAAGCTCTCATATTTTGATATAGTTTTTTGCATGTTTTGACACAACAACCACCCTTCTTTTGAAAATATCAGAAGATAATTTTTGTAACAACAAAAGCAAAATAATCAAAGAATATTAATTTACTAAATCATTTTTAATATTTTGCATAGCACTTAATTTTGCATAATACACAGTATGTTGTGGTGTTATGCAAATAATACGCACAATTATTGTAATTTTTTCTCGTTAATTGTGCCATCTAATTGTTGCTCAATTTTTACAATTTTACCCTTCACTTTATCAAGTTCTTGCATACACTTTAAAACTAGTTCTGCACCCTCTTCGTATAATTTTTCAGATTCTGAAATTGGCAAATTTTCATTTTCCATTTTTTCTGCAATTTCATTCAATCTTTCTTCCCATTTTTCAAATTCTTTTTTTTCTTCCATTTCAATATCCCCTTTCTTCAATTTTAAAAATCTTAATCCTAAGCGATTTTTGTTTTTGGCATGAACAAATATTCGTTTTTAATTTTTATTAATTTTTTCAATTTTGGAAATTATATTTCCGCCCTTCAAAATTATCTTTATTTCGTCTTCAATTTCTAAATCATCAATTTTTGCACTCTTATTATTTTTTTCTATAAATGCGTAACCTTTGTTTAAAAGCTCATTTGTGTTATGCTTTTCAAGCGTTTTTTGAATTAATGCAAGTTGATATTCTTTTTCTCTTAACTTTGAACGCATACAATCTTTAAATAAATCTTTTGTATTTTCTAAAAAGTTATATTTATCCAAAATTTGCTGTTTGAAATAATTTTGTATATATTCAAAATTATTAAGCAAAGCAATCTTTCTATCATTTTTAGGCGTTGTCAAAAGTTCTGCCGCAGCTGATGGCGTTGGCGCACGCAAATCTGAAACAAAATCAATAATCGTATAATCTGTTTCATGTCCAACCGCAGATACAATCGGCTTTTTACAATCGCATACCACCCTTGCCATTTTCTCAGAGTTAAAAGCGTTTAAATCTTCAAACGAACCGCCACCACGTGCAACCACGATAACATCAACATCATAATTATCCAAAAACTTGATACCGCTTATAATTTCGTTTTCAGCATATATTCCTTGGACACTTGATGGATACAAGACGATGTCGACACTATCGTCCCTACGAGTAACTATATTTATAATATCTCGAATGACCGCGCCAGTTTCACTTGTCACCACACCGATTCTTTTTATATTTTTAGGGATTGGCTTTTTCCTGCTTAAATCAAATAGACCTTCACTTTCCAATTTCGCTTTTGTTTCCAAAAATTTTTTGTAAAGTTCACCCATTCCGTAAGGTTTGGTTTTAATGACATTAAAATTTAATTTACCGCCCTTTGAATAGTAATTTGGCGTGCCTGTGGCTATAATTTTGTCGCCATTATTAAGTTCTTCCATCACGCCAAAATAGACGCATGGAATTAATGCGTCATCGTCTTTTAAATTAAAATAGGCATTTCCACGCAAAATGGAAAGCCCACTTATTTCACCATAAACTGATATATTATGAAGAAGTTCTTCGCTTTCAAAGATGCTTTTTATATAGCCGCATAATTTTGAAACCGAAATTGCATTGTCTTGCATTATCACTCCTTTTAAACCATTGCCCTTAAAATTCCATTCAAAAATTTTGGACTATTATCTGTTGAATATTTTTTACTAAGTTCAAGAATTTCATTTACAACGATTGGTGCAGGAGTTTTTTTATAATATTTGATTTCTGTTAAAGCAAGTTTCAAAAGCGCCATATCAACTTTATACACTCTGTTAAGTTCATATCCTTGCAATTTTACGGAGATTTCATCTTCTATTTCTTCGCTATTTTCTTGATATAAATCAAAAATTTCACTGGCAAATTTCTTTTCTTCATCACTCAAATTTAGCCCTTCCAAATCTGACATAAAAGAAAGTTCAACATCAATTTGACTATTGAACTCACTTTCAAATATTAACTTAAATGCTAACTCTCTTGCATCTCTTCTCATGTCTACACTCTCTTATTTTACGCAGTTACAGGTTGTTCGTTCGTTTCAAAATCAACGCCCATAACATGAACATTTACTTTTGTTGTTTTCATATCAACCATAGCAGCGATACCGTTTTTGATGTTCTCTTGGATTTTATAAGCGATGTCTGGCACGCTATATCCATAATAAATTCTGATATAAACATCAACTGACAACGAACCATTTGGGTTGAACCTGATTGAAACGCCTTCATGATTGTTTCTTGTAAAGAAGTTTGCAAGTTTTGCTTTGAAAGAAGATGTTAGACCGCTAACGCCACAAATTTCTTTTGTTGCAAGATTGATAATTGACAACAGAATGCTTCTGTTACAAGTTATTTTGCCCTTATTTTTAACAATTAAATCTCTTTCTTCGCCCATTAGAACTCCTATACGCTTAAAAGTTTGCAGGTTTTGCAAACTTTTTGTTAATATTATTTTAACCTAATTTTTAAAAATAAGCAAGTGTTTTTATTAAACTTTAAGCGGCAGGAATAATTTTGATATTGTCAAGGCTTCTTCCTGTTTGTTCTTGAACAATTTTGCCAATCTTTGCAAGTTCTCCAGCTGACAATTCGTTGGCCTTTACAATAACATTTACATTTTCATTTGTTGTTGTTAAAACAACATCTTCAAAGCCTGCACTTTTTAATAAACCTTCCACAACAAGCTCTTTTTCCATTGCGTCTATAAGTTCTTGTCTGCTTTTTGTTGCCATTGCTTTTGCTTCTTCAGATGAATCTGCACTTGCAATAATGCTATCATAATACATAATTGCCGTTTCTCTTGAACTTTGTCTGTCCGCCCTATATCCAGCGTAGAAATCTGTTGCTGTATTTGTTGTTGATGTTTGAGTTGTAACATTGTTATTCAATGCAATGTTAAGATAACCTGTAACAACAAGCAATGCAACCATAACAACTAAAATAATGATTTTTTTCTTTTTGCTTAACATAATATTCTCCTTTTAAATTTATTTTCCAACCAAGACTTCTATGTTTGCGATTGGAACTTCTAATACCGCTTGAACCGCTTTTATGATTTCAAGTTTTACTTTTGTATCTCTTGCTCCGCTTGCCACAACAACAACCCCGCTTATCTTGGGCAGAACTTCCTTCACAAGCAGTCCTTGATTGTTTTTAACATAAGGAGAACTTGTTGAGGTTGTGGTTGATGTTGTTGAACCAGAACTCGTGTTTGTGTTCGTTTTTGTTTCATCGTTTGTTGCGTAAATGTATTCAGTGCCACTTTCAAAGGTTATCATAGTTGAAACATTGCCCGCACCTTCGATATTTGCTAATACATTTGCTAGTTTATTTTCTAAGAACTCGGAATATTCCGAAATTGAAGTAATTGATTGTGTCGAAGTTTGTTTAGTTATGCCATTTGATGAAAGTGAAGAAATATAAATTAAAAGAATGATTGCTCCCAAAACAACTGCAATTATAAGTTCAATATGCTTGACACCTTTTAGTTTTTGAAAAAACTTGCCGCCAAAAAGACTTACACCCTTTTTTTCAGTTTGATTTTTTTCGTTTTTTACTTCTTCTTTATTTTCCATAAATTTTCCTTTTAAATTATTCAATTACGATGTCAGATTTGTTGACGCTAACATATTTTAGAACACTATTTATAACTACTTCGTTAGTATTTTTATGCTCGGCTTTTTTAGTTATCACTAATTCCGATAAATCGACAAAAACGGCGTCAATAGTCATGTCTGTTGTAAAAATGTTAGCGTTAATTTTGACTTTAATTTTTTCAAAGCCTTCGTCAGATAAATCACCTTCTATCATCTCTTCAATTTTTTCAAGTCTGTCACGATTGATTTGATAAACAAAGTCTTCTTGAATAATAATTGCATTCTCTTCAAAGATGTCGTCAACTCTGAAATCGCTTCCAAATATTTTTGGAAGTGGCGTGATTATAACCATAACCACCACAAAAGCAAACACGCCCTTTACATATTTTTTTGTCTGTCCATTTGGCAAAATAAGTTCAACCAAAACGCCAATGACACTTATTCCCGCAATAGACAAAATCCACGCCGATATTGAACTCATTTTGATCTCCTTTTAAACAAAATTTGCCGTGCACATAATCAATCCAACCGTTATCAAATACATAAATGCAACGCCCAAAATCATTACAATCAGCATTGACAAACTTTTTGACACTGAGTAAATAAAATCAGAAATTCTTGCGTCTGTTAAAGGTTCTAAAATAGCCGCAGCAAGTTTTAAAACTAGTATAAAAACCACAATCTTAACAATAGGCGAAATTATGCTTGAAAACATAAGCAATAACCCGCTTGCACCAATAGCATTTTTAATCAAAACGCTAGACGCCATTATCACATCAAAGCCTTCGGAAAGATAGCCACCAAGAATTGGAACATAAGAACGAATAGCATATTTTGCAGTTCGAATTGAAACCCCATCATAGGTGCTTGCAGTTATGCCTTGTATTGACAAAAACGCCATGAAAACAGTGAAAATTCCGCCAATTATCCATTTAAAAGTCGACTGGAAAAACTTTGTAAATTTTTCAAGTTTGACAGTTGAAGTCAGATTTGAAATGATTGTAAAAACAATAGAAAAAATGAAAATTGGCATCAAAACGCTTGTAAAAATGTGCATAATCGCGCTGGACAAAAGTGCGACCGCTGGCTGATAAATAGATACGCTCATCGTGCCGCCAATCGCCGTCATAATAGTTAGCAGCAAAGGGAAAACGACTTCCATTTGGCTTCTAAGTCCATTTATTGTTTTACCGGTCATTTGTATAAGATTTACAACCGCGGTCATAACTATTGAAATCACCACACCATAGCAGACGAAATGAATGATATCGCCAACACCCTTACCACTGCTATCGCTTTTTAAATTGGACAAAAAACCGCATATAATTGAAATTATAATTATGCTTGCAAGTAGCGGAACAAAGGTCAAAACATCGTCAAAAATAAGGTTAATAATTGCCTTAAAAATTGATTGTTGCCCATCAGCAAACTCGCCAGAAACAATCTTTTTAACCTTGTCACCAAAACTGCTAACTCCAAATACTTCTAGTTGGTCGTCACCAAGCCCTTTCAGCACGCTTTCGATTTGTGCCAAATCCAAATTTTCAAGTTGAGAATATATTGTTTCTTCAAGTTCGACTTGCAAATTTTCGGTGTCGTTATCTTCCGCCAAAACAATATAATTTGGCTTTAAATAACTGATAAACACGCAAAATATAAACAAAAAAATCAGAATTTTTTTGACAACATCTTTGCTAAAAAAAGTTTTGCCTTGATAAAACGCTATTTTAGATAATTGCTTAAATGTTGTCATGGCAACAACCCCGATATGATATCAATCAAATTTGTAACGATTGGTATTGCCGACACCAAAATCAAAATTTTTCCAGCAAGCAAGATTTTGTTTGCAATACTTGTTGAGCCGGCATCAACACATAAATTCGCCGAAAATTCGGTTATGTATCCAACTCCGATAATCTTTAAAACTGCCGCAAAAATACCAGTTGAAAGCCCACTTTTTTGAGTTAAAGAACTGAACACGGATAAAATACTTGTCACGCTATCGACAAGCATCAAAAGCATTATTACGCCACCAGCAACACCAACAATAATTGCAATTTCAGGCTTAACCTGTTTTACAATTAACGCTGTTACAGCAGTTGCAAGTCCAACTCCAATAATTCTGAAAATATCCAAGATTGCTCCTTAACTTAAAGATTAAACATCGTTCGCACAGTGGAAAAAAGTTCGTTTATCAGATTTAGCACCATAATCAAAACAATAACAAGCCCAGCAAGCGTTGTTAAAGTTGCAATTTCTTCCTTGTTGGAATGTTTTAAAACTTGATTAACAACCGCCGTTAAAATGCCTATCGCTGCTATTTTGAATATAATTTCAACACCCATTTCAACTCCTTTTAAATAAGCAATATCGCAACTAAAATTCCAAACATCAACCCTAGTTTTCTGTATAGCGAACTATACTTTTTGTTTTCACTTTCTGCTGATGCACACATACTTTCAAACTTCTGCTTAAAATGCTCAATTTCCAAGATTTGGTTTTCAGCATCATATCTTCCTAGGCTCTTAAAAAACAAGAAAATAGTTTGTTTTTCATCGTCTGATAAAAAGTTGTTTTTCTTAAATAATTGCTCAGTTACTAAAACTTTTGCATCGCTGTTTAAGTAATTCAAATAGCCGTTTAGAACGCTTTTAAAATCGCTACTATAACTATTAATTGAACTTTTGATAATCTCCTTTAAGTTGTTTTTTGCAAAGTTTATTTCAACAATTAACTTGTTTGAAAATGAGTGACAATCACGAAAAATTTTAAGCCTTTTTCGATAATACGAAGAAAGCCCATAACCTATGTAGGTGCAACAAGTTACAATTAAACACAGCAGCAAAATTTTCAATTTTTTCTCCCAATTTATAAAATTCGCTCTAAATTTTCATCAAAAATACCTTCATAAGTTCCTGGCCCCTCACGCGTTGATAGGACAATAAATCTTTTGAAAAATTTATCTTTTAAAAGCCTTTCAAAATCAGGCTTTTTCTTTAAATCTGATATGCTCGCAGCGTGGATTGATGCCATAACATTAACACCACAATTTCCAGCGTGATAAATGGCATCAATATCCTCTTTTGATCCGATTTCGTCTGTCAAAATCAAGTTCGGACTAAGTGCACGAATTCCGAAGTTAATTCCAAGCGGTTTTGGCATAAAAGACAAAACATCGCAGAAATTTGACTCTATCAAACTTTCGCCCTTTTCGTTTATATTTGCAATCTCTCCGCGCTCGTCCAAGACAAGCACATTTGCTGAAAAATTACGCTGTGAAAGTTGACTTACAAAGTCTTTTAAAAATGTAGTTTTACCTGCGCCTGGTGGCGAAATAATTAGCGTATTATTAAGTCTTCGATTTTCCACAATATGTTTAAACGCCAATAGCGAGCAATCTTTCACAAGGTGCGGAACTCTTATGTTCAAAGAAACAAAATTTTTGATTGTTTTAAGTTTATCATTTTCAAAAACCGCGGTTCCGCCAAGTCCAATTCTATATCCCCCACCAACAGTTAAAAATCCGTTTTTTATTTGTTCATTGACGGCATAAATTGAACATTCGCTTGCCCTAAAAACAATTTCTTCAAGGCTCTCCTTATCGCAAACCAAAGCATCTTGAAGATTTGTTGAAATTCCGTTTTCGCTTAAAAAATATGCCATTCCACCGAGATAAACAATAACAGGTTTAAAAGCCCTGAACCTAATCTCGTTGAGTTGTTTGAAATTGATTTTGTTGAGTGCACTTAAAAATGGCTGTGGGATAAATTTCTCAAACATAGTTCTCCCCTTTGCCATAATATATTGAGTGCAGACAATAAAAAATCGCGCGAAATTCCACGCAATTTGTAATTAAATAAAAGATAAAAAATTAAACTTTTTTATAGAAATAAATCGACAACACAAGTGACAGTGCAACACCAAAAATAACAAGATATCCAAGTCCAAGTTGAACGCTTGCAGGCTGAACAGGATAGGAAGAATTAAATTTTATCGCGTCCAAAACAATGCCAATCAAAAACAAAGAAAACGCGTTTGCAATCTTGTTTGAGAGCGTCATAATGCCAGAATAAGTGGCAGTTTTATTCTTGCCAACAAGTTCTTTGTCTGACGCTAAAATGTCGCTAAATATGGATATCGGAAGCGTATATAAAACACCTGTTCCAAAACCGGCAAAAGTAATCAATGGTAGAGTTATAAAAAACAATAATGTTGTTGAAAACATATCTCTTAAAACAAACACGACCCAAATCATAAGTATTCCAAGCGTCCCAACACATAAACCATGAATTAAAGTTGATTTTTTGCCATTTTTAATTGATTTTTTAGTCCAATAAAACTGCGAAAAAATAGCACCAAAAATAAGTGCAACCATTGCTATTGAAAGTTGTTGACTATTAAAATGAAAACAATATGTAAACATATGAATTCCAGCCGCAGTTAGCGTTGATGATGCGACTAAACTGACCGAATATCCTAAAATAATATTTCGATAATTTTTCTTTTTTAGCATATTAAAAAAGTCATTAAATATTGATGAAAAATTATCTTTTTTTATTGGATAATCAATATTGCAGCAAACGCCATGTTTGAGAGTTCCAAAAAAGGTTATAAGTCCGCAAATCAAGCAAAACAGCGAAGAAACATAAGCGGTATTAACATAACCTGTTATGTTGAACTGCCCTTGACTTCCTGATAAAGACGGCATAAACACAAACATAAACACGCTTGGAAGCATCATTCCCAACAATGAAAAAACAGTTCTATAACTTTGCAAAGATGTCTGCTCGTTTGGGTCTTTTGTCATTTCAAGCCCCAATGCTAAATAAGGTGTTGCAAAAAATGTGCAAAATGTTTGAACAAGCAAAAGCGACACCAAAATCCAAAGAAATTTTACAATTTCAGGGCTACTTGGTGGCACAAGCCAAATAATTAAATTAATAGCACACATTCCAAGCGTGCCAATAAGCAAATATGGGTGTCTTTTGCCCATACTGGTGTATGTATTGTCAGAAATATAGCCTAAAAGCGGATCAGAAATAGCGTCCCATAGCACACCAACAGACACAGCAATCCCCATTAATGTTCCAGAAATTCCTAAAATTGAAGTTCCAAAAAACATAATAAAATTCGACAAAGTTTGAGCAACTGTTGCATAGCCCAAATCGCCAAAACCATATAAAATTTTTTCTTTAATGGATAATTTACCTTTCATCAAAGTAATGATATGCTTATAATTTGTTAAATTTACAAAAAGTATGTAATTTATGTTTAAAGGATATAATATTCTTAATTAAAATTTATTAAAATGCTTTTGATTAAATCATAAATTATGTTAAAGTGTATATATTAAGGAGTTACTATGATAATTTTAGCGTGCGACCATGCAGGTTATCCACTTAAAGAAGAAATTAAAAAGTTTTTTAATAAAGAAAATATCACAACAATTGATGTTGGAACATATAGCACAGATTCAGTCGATTACCCAGACTATGCCAAACTTGGAAACGCAAAAGTTTTAGAGAGCGATAATAATATCGGCATTTTTATTTGTGGCACTGGCGTTGGAATGTCAATTTGCGCAAATAGAAATCCAAAAATAAGAGCTGCCCTTTGCTGGTCCCCTACTATTGCAGCATTGTCCCGCCAACATAACAACGCAAATGTCCTTGTTTTGCCAGGCAGGTTTATGAACAAACGCAAAGCAATAAGAGTTGTTAAAGAATTTTTGACCAGCCAATACGAAGCAGGAAGGCATGCTAAAAGGCTTAAAAAATTAAATTAACGGAGAAAAATATGAAAACCACTTTTGTTTTCACAGGAAAAAGAAATTACAAAAAAGTTTTGGAAGGCTTTAAATCAAAAGTCAATCTTTCCACATATGACTATAACATTATTTTCTTAGACAACGCCTTACAACCAGGCAGCGAAGAACTTGAAAATCTTTTCCCTGACATTTCTCATAAAATTATGATTTTTGATAGTTATTCAACCGAAAACGAAATGATTGAATATTTGTTTCAAAATGAAAATTTAAACGATGTTATCATTGTTAAAAACTCGTATACAAATATAAATTTTGAAGATTTTAACAACATTATCAAAGAAGCAAATAAAGGCAGAGATGTTGTTGTTACAAAACAAAATAAGCAAACAAACTTTTTCAAAAAATGTTGGAGTGCGATTAAAAAATTTGTTGTTAAGTTTTTATTTGGCTTTAAAATGTATAACTGCGAAGCGGATATTGTTTATCTCAGTCCACTCGCCGTTTCAATAGTTAAACAATCTCCAAAAAGGTCAGCAATGTTCACAAAAATGAACACTTGGGCTGGCATCGAGGCACATGAAGTGCTTTCAATCGAGCAACCAAAGCAAAAATCGCAATCTAAATTGTCTAAAAATTATATCATTTCACTCACTGCTGCATCAGTTGTGTTTTTAGGAATGATAGTCGGCAATGTTTTATTTGAGATATTTAACTTTCATTTGCCATTTTTAGCAAAACTTTCATATATTCTTGTTGAAGTTTTGATCTTTGGTTTTATCGCTTTTTACGGGCTTAAAGCATTATTCTTGAAAAAATACGGAAAATTAAATTTCATAAATGAAGCAATTTTAACACAAACTATTGATAATATATTATAAATATTTATTTTGGGGGTAAGAATGGAAGATAGGATTGTAAAACTAGCGAAAAACATTGTAAATTATTCAATCGCGTGCAAACCTGGCGAAAAGGTCTTAATTCAAACTCGTGACGCCGATAAAAAAATCGTTTCCGCGCTCATCAGAGAAGTCTACAACGCCGGTGGCTTGCCTTTTGTGAATGAATCAAGCGCAGAAATAAATAAAGAAATTTTAAAAGGTTTAACAAACGAAGCTGCAAAAATAAAATCTGATAACGAACTCGCATTCATGAAGCAAATGGATTGTTTCATATCTATCAAAGGCGAAAACAACAAATTTGAAATCAGCGATATTGGCGAAGAACAACTCAAAATTCAGAATATAGCCTTTGACCAAGTGCATAAAGAGCGTGTTAAAAACACTAAATGGGTCATCTTAATCTCCCCTACGCCTGCTTTTGCTCAATCTGCAAAAATGAGCACAGAGCAATTTGAAGACTTTTATTACAATGTCTGCACATTGGACTATTCCAAAATGAGTAAAGCAATGGACGCTCTTGTAGACTTGATGCAAAGAACAGACAGAGTTAGGCTTGTCGCCCCTGACACAGATATCTCATTTTCAATCAAAGGTATACCAGCAATAAAATGTGCTGGCGAAATGAATATCCCTGACGGCGAAGTATTCACTGCCCCAATAAGAACAAGTGTAAACGGCAGAATTCATTACAACATACCAACCACATACAACGGCACTTGTTTTAATAATGTCTGCCTTGATGTTGTTGCTGGTAAAATTGTTAAAGCCACATCTGATAATACAGAAATTTTAAATTCAATTTTAGACACAGATGCAAATGCTAGATTTTTTGGTGAGTTTTCGCTTGGAGTAAACCCATTTATCAGAAAAGCATGTAACGATATATTATTTGACGAAAAAATGTGCGGTTCAATCCACTTTACTCCTGGCAGTTGTTATGAAGATGAAGCACCAAACGGCAATGTGTCAGCAATTCACTGGGATATGGTTCTATCAATGATGCCAGAATATGGTGGCGGAGAAATTTACTTTGATGATGTCTTAATTAGAAAAGATGGCGTTTTCGTAATTCCAGAATTGTTGCCATTAAACCCAGAGAACTTACTTTAATAAAAAATATCAAAAATACACACAATAAAATTAAGGAGTAAATATGAAAAATACAAAAATTGCTATTAACGGATTTGGAAGAATTGGAAGGCTCGCTTTGCGCTTAATCAGCGACATGGACAACATGGAAGTTGTTGCTATAAATGACCCATTTATTGATGTCGATTATGCCGCTTATATGCTTAAATACGACACAATTCACAGCAAATTTAACGGTGAAATCACAACTTGCGGCAATAAACTTGTTGTAAATGGCAAAGAAATTGATTTCTATAACGAAAAAGAAATTGAAAACTTAAATTGGGCAAAAACTGGCGTTGATATCGTCCTTGAAGCGTCTGGAAAATTCACAAAAGCAGAAGAAGCAAGAAAACATATCGCCAGCGGTGCTAAAAAAGTTGTTATCACAGCAGCCGGCAAAGAATGTCCTATGTTTATTGTTGGCGTAAATGAAGGCGAATACGATAATTCAATGGACGTCGTTTGTGCTTCAAGTTGCACAACAAACTGCCTTGCCCCACTTGCAAAAGTTTTAAATGATAAATTTGGAATCAAAGAAGGTTTGATGACAACAATCCATTCGGTTACACCATCACAATTAACTGTTGACGGACCATCAAAAAAAGATTGGCGCGGTGGTCGTGCAGCATCTTATAACATTATTCCATCTTCAACTGGCGCTGCAAAAGCAGTCGGCAAAGTTATTCCTGCATTAAGCGGCAAATTAACAGGACTTAGTATGCGCGTTCCAACACTTGACGCATCAGTTGTTGACTTAACTTGCAGTTTAAACACTCCAACAACCTATGAAGAAATAATTAAAGAATGCGAAAGAGCCTCTCAAAACGAATTGAAAGGAATCATGGGCGTAACACATGACATGCTTGTTTCATCAGACATTATAGGCGAGCCTCTCACCTGCGTTGTTGATGCTAACGCCGGAATTATGCTTAACCCAACTTTCGTTAAAATTGTTGCTTGGTATGACAACGAATACGGCTACACAACAAACTTGCTCCACTTGGTTTCATATATCGCAAATAGAATGTAATTTTAATCAAATATAAAATAAAAACAGGTGTCTAACCTGTTTTTTTATGTTCTTAATTTACTAAAATTGGTTAAAATCTCATAAGAAATGGTCTTTAATTTTCTCGCCATGGAATCTGCGTCAGAAAGCACAATAACTCTGTCACCAACTTTCGCGTTTATAGCAGTCACATCAATCATAGTCAAATCCATGCATATATTTCCAGTTATTTTGCAATTATGGCTTGCTTTTTTGCCATCTTCTTCGCAAACAACTTTTAAAAAACCATTAACATTAAATGCTCGTGGCAAGCCGTCAGCATATCCAACTGGAACAACAGCAATTTTCATATCAGTTTTCGCCTTAAAATTCATGCCATACCCAACATATTCACCCTTTTTAACATCAATAATGTTAACAATCTTACTTTCAATTTTCATAGCAGGTTTTAAACCTTTAAGCAAACCATCATCGCCATAGCCATACAACAAAATACCCACTCTAACCATATTAAAATTTATATCTATATTAGGCAAATTATAAATTTGCTTTTTATTTTTCCGTTTTAAAATAACACCAGAGCCGCCGATGTGAACAATCGGATTTTGATTATTTGGAATTTCTTTCAAAAACATATTGAAAAACATTTTTTGCTTTTCGTAAATCAATTTGTTTTCAACGCAAGGGAAATGCGTAAACACACCTTCCACTTGAATATTGTTTTTCATGGCTTGCTTGTAAATATACTTGAACTCGCTTAATTTATTTACACCAAACCTGTTCATTCCGCAATTAATTTTTATGTGAATTTTAACTTTTGAAGATAAATCAACCTCATAAGTTTTTGCATAATTATGCAAAAAATCTAATAACTCTTCAAACTGCTCCTTTGATATGATTGCAAACGAAATATCATTTTGTATTGTTTCTAAAAGATTTGATGTTCTGCCAACAATCAATATATTTGAAGAATTTGTAATTTGCTTAACTTTTAGTGCTTCGTTTAAGTTTGCAACGCCAAAAAAGTCAACATCGTTTTTTAATATTTCCACTATTTCTTTTAGCCCATGTCCATAAGCGTTTGCTTTGACCATGGCACAGAGTTTACAGCTGCTGTTTAGCCTTGATTTTATAATTCTAACATTGTTTAATAACTTATTTTTTAGAATAATTTTTTTTGTGAAATTGCCCATATAGCAATATATTTATTTTTAAAAAAAAGTGTTAATAAGAAAAAATACGCCAAATTTAGTAGCGTATTTTTATTTATATTTTGCATATTTATTCATTATTTCTTGACTACAAATTCAAAGCCAATCACACCTAATTCTTTTATTTCTTTATCGGTGTAAAATCTTTTCATTATGGCATTGGCCTGGTCAATAGTTTTTTTCTCAAAACCACATTTATCTTTACCATAATATGAAATTAAATCTTTAAAACTATAAAATTTCTTGCTGTTTAAGACAGTCACAACAATTTGTTTTCTAGGTTTGTTATCAAGCCTAAAAACTATTGTGTCGCCTTTTTTGATATTATTTCTACGCAAGTCATTAAGTCTTAAATCAACAGTTTTTTGACCCATTTTTATCTTTTTATAAGGCTTTTTGCTAATGTTGATAACATAAGTTTTGAACTCGCTTTCTTCTTCGCTTAATTTCACTATTTCGCGATAAAATTCAACGAAACTATAAACCTTTTTAACAAGTGGATTATGATAATTTTCAGACAAATAGTTATACATCATAAATGTTTTAACACCCGCTGCGCTTGTGCTGTCACAATTACGAGCATTGTCGTCCAAAAAGACTTCAATATTATTCTCTAAGCACACTTTACCTTTATCATCAGCATTTGCAATGACCTTATCAAAAGGAATTTTATGCTTTTTAAGCCATTTAGTTGTGTATTTAACTGGGTCTTCAAATTCATCATAATTCCTTGCTGTAACAATATAAATTTCGTGACCTTTTTCATGCAAAATATCAAGATATTTTTTTGCAAGTGCTCTTGGCTCTGTGCTATTTATCTTGTTAAAACTATCTCTCCAAAATTTGTTACCAATCTTGCTCCCCCAATCAAAAGCAAGTGAATAATAATCTGTTTGTGGATTTGAAAGTCCAAATGGCAAGTTGTTTTCAAGTTCATACTCTTGCCCATAAGCAATAACTCTATCCACCAAGTTTGTTAATGTTCCGTCAACATCAATTCCAATTCTCATTAAAACTCTCCGTAATCTTCAACATTTTTCTTTTCATCTTCGTTGTTTATTGTCAATCCTAACGCTTCAAAAATAGGATTTTTTATTTCATCTTGTGTATAATCAGTTTTGACCTTTATACTAATCAATGGCAATTCCGCGATTTGCAGTGCTTTTATAACATCTGGACTGTTCACATCAAGTTGTTCATCGCCAATACTTCCATCAAAAATATCAATCGCAACTTTTGGCTTCATAGTGTATTCGTCAAAAATAACAATATCAAGATATTTATCCGCAATTTTATTAAACAAATCTTTGCGGCCAACCGGCTCTAAAATTGTGTCAATTCCTACTTTTGGGAATGCAACATAACCTTTTGGAAGCACTCTTGAAACCAAAACAAGAACTTTTAACTCTTTTCTAAACAAGAATTTATCAACAACATCAACATACGAGCCTTTAATTTCTGCTGCATTGTTATTTTCTGTATCTTTTTTCTTTTTACGCCAAATCTTGAACTTTGGCTTTTTTATACTTTTATCTTTTGCTGGTTTATCTTCTTTTTTCTTTGCAGGTTTATGTTTCATAATAAATTTTACCACGAAGAATAAAATTATTAAAACAATCAAAACTGCGGCAATAATTGCAAATGTCATAATTTCCCCTTTTATTTACCATTCAATAGGTGTTTCATTATTTTTTATAAGAAATTCGTTTGCTTTTACAAAGTGATTACAACCAAAAAAGCCGTTATAAGCGGATAATGGACTTGGATGAGCACAAGTTAAAACCAAATGCTTGCTCCTGTCTATATTCTTGCCGATAGCAATCGCGTTTGCGCCCCAAAGCAAGAACACAACGGGTTTTTCGCGTTTCGACAGAAGTTCAACAACCCTTGATGTTATTTGCTCCCAACCCATATTTTTATGCGAATTTGGCTGACTATCTCTAACCGTAAGCACGCTATTCAAAAGCAACACGCCTTGCTTAGCCCAAGCGGTCAAATCGCCATTTGTGCAGGACTTTTTACCCGTTTCGTCTTCAATTTCTTTATAGATATTCACAAGTGAAGGTGGCAATTTTATGCCGTTTTGAACTGAAAATGATAACCCATGCGCTTGTCCTGGTTGATGATATGGATCTTGCCCAATAATCACAACTTTAACATCGTTATATTTAACCAAATTTAATGCGTTAAAAACATTTTCTGGTGTTGGATAGATTTTTTTTGTGTTGTATTCTTCTGTTAAAAAATCCTGCAAATTTTTAAATTGTTGCGATGTAAGTTCTGGCTTTAACAATTCATACCAATTTTTTGTTATTTTAAACATATTTTTCCTTTAAATTAATAGTCTTTTTTATCCAATGCGTCCGATAATAACAATGCTTTTATTTCAGGTGGTAAATCGGCAATCATTTTACCAATATCTTTATCACTTTTTAAGGCACTTTCATCGTTTAAATAATCTCTAATTTCACTTTCTTTAACAGGATCATATGTTCCATCGTTATCATTCTCGTAAGATTTAGACGAAGGTCTATCATTAGAAAACAAGCTGTCAAAAATGTCATCATACTCTTTATTTAAAATGTCATCTTTATTGGAATCTTTTTCTTTTGCGGCGTTGAAATCTGTGTTGAAAAAGCCGTCAATATCCAAATTATTGTTGTCTATTTTCAAGTCTGGGTCTTCTTTGACAGGTTTTTCAGGTTTAGCCTCAGATTCTTGCTTTGCTTGTTGTTTTTCTAATTTCTTTTGTTCTTTTTGATTTTTCTTATCTTGCCTTATGCTTTCTTTTATAGCTTTTTTCTCAGTTTTATCTTTTGTTTTTTTAGTTTTAGCATTAGCCAAGCCCTTTTTAATTAAAGGCAAAAATAAATACACAATGCCTATAACTGCTGCTAAAACTATAAACGCTATCCACCACATTTTTGCCTCCTTAAAAATTTATGGCGAAAGAATATATCTTCCGCCAAATTTAAAACTTTATTAGCCATTCTTCTTTTTATTGTCAATTCCTGCTATTGAATTTCTCATTGCTGTATCAGAATTTAAGTTTTGGAGTTTGTAATAATCCATAACTCCCATTTGGCCGTTCTTAATTGCATTTGCCATTGCTTTTGGAACTTCTGCTTCCGCAGCCAAAACCATAGCCTTCATTTCTTGCGTTTTTGCACGCATTTCTTGTTCCATAGCATAAGCCATAGCACGACGCTCTTCCGCTTTTGCTTGGGCAATGGATTTATCCGCTTCCGCGCGGTCTATGTTAAGTTTTGCACCGATGTTTTGACCAACATCAATATCTGCCATTTCAATTGATAAAATTTCATAAGCAGTTGCAACATCTAGGCCTTTGTTAAGCACTGTTTTTGAAATAATGTCTGGGTTTTCCAAAACTTCTGTGTGTGTTTCCGCTGAACCAACTGTTGTAACAATACCCTCGCCAACACGAGCCAAAATTGTTTCTTCACCAGCACCAGAAACCAACCTTGCAATGTTTGAACGAACTGTGATTTTCGCTTTAACCCTAAGTTCAATACCATCTTTTGCAATCGCTGAAATCCAGCCTGTTTCTATAACCATAGGTGTAACGCACATCTTAACCGCTTTAGCAACATCACGACCAGCAAGGTCGATCGCTTTTGCTTGGTCAACTGATAGCGGAATTTTAGCACTGTGTGCTGAAATCAAGGCAACAATAATCTTCTCAATGTCACCACCTGCCATGTAGTGTGTTTCAAGGTCAACAATATCAATTGCAATACCCGCTTTTCTTGCTTGAATATACGCGTCAATGATAGGTCCAACCTTAATTCTACGCATTCTCATACCAATCAACCTTGTCATCGATACATGCGCACCAGAAATGAGCGCAATAAACCATGTTTTAAGTGGAACTAAGCAAATCAATACGATAAATGCAACTACAAATACGCCGAGAGCAACGAATAATGCAATTAATCCACCTGATAATCCAAGTTGTGTTAAATTCATAACTATACCTCCGTTTTTTCAACAATAATTTTTATACCTTCAACCTTAACAACCTTGACATACTCACCTGTCGCAATCATTTCAGCCGTTTCACATATACCTTCATACACCTTTTCGTCAATCATAAACTTGCCCGAAGGTCTGAGCGGTGTGACCGCTACCCCAATTTCGCCAACAAGATTACCAAATTCGCTTTGATTAACATAATCTGTTGGAACAGCCGTCTTTTTCTGAACAAATGGCGTTTTCCCCAAAATTCCGAACCTCGCCGAACGAATGAACAGCAAAAACAAAATTATCAGCACAAGCGAGAAAATCAAAACCAAGCCGACAACTTGAACGATTGATTTTGACAGCACCGCATGAGTAACAATTCCTGCAGCAATGCACGCTAAACCCGAAATTCCAAAAAAGCCAAAGCCAGGAAGGAAGAACTCAATAAACACAAACAAAACGCCAACGCAAAGCATCAAAATTACATACCATTCCATACTTGTGAATATTTGAGATAATTCAGCCCACATACCTTTCTCCTTTCGTTTGTATTATACCATATATATAAACTAAAAGTAAATACTTTTTTTTAAAATTTTGTCAAAACCCTTGACAAATAAATAAAGTTTGTTTATCATATCCAAGAATTTATACCTTAAAAGGCGGTGATTTTGCAATGTCAATGGTTAAAGTTGGTGAAAACGAAAGCTTGGAAAGCGCTTTAAAACGCTTTAAAAGAAAATGTCAAAGAGACGGCATTATCGGCGACCTTAGAAAAAAAGAAGCATATCTCAAACCTTCTGTTAAGAAAAAGAAAAAACAAGAAGCCGCAAGAAAAAGAGCGCGTAAACACATGTAATAAAAAAATCACAACTTTTGTTGTGATTTTTTTAATCTAAACCGGCGTTACAACGCATAGTTTGTAATCATAATTCTGACTAGCGTGCGTAATGTCTTTTTCTATGTCAAAAACCATCTCATAAAATGTAAAATCAACCTTGCTTTCATCTAAAACCGTAACACCACCAAAACCATTTTTAGATGGTATCACCTTGTAGGCGTAAGTAGATTGCAATTTCGCTTCCACTATGCCGTTAACTTCCTCCCCTTCCGCTTTAAGCATAGGGTCAGACTCCGTGTTCTTGAATTTGTCAAGTTTAACAGAATCTAATTGTAACGCGTTCGGGTCATCACGATCATAAAGTTCAACAAACTGCTCTGGAACATCTTCCACGCTCACACCAACCTCAAAATCTGTGTAATACCCCTCAATTAGGTTGCCACTGTTGTCTTTTTCCGTTGTCTTATACAAATATCCTTTGCCGGGAACATACTTGTGATATTTACAATCTTGCTCTGCATAAGCCATATCATAAGGTTCACTTTGATAAAAATCTATCTTGTCTTGCTCCCAAGTAAATAGCTTACCAACACCTGTTGCCTTGTCATAAGCGTAAAACCTTATATATACCTTAATTGCAAGGTCAGGATTTGGCGAAAATATCTGCATCCAAATGCCAGATAATGTTATATCTTTCGATGGCATCATCACCACACTTTGATATTCCGACATCGGACTGTTGTCAAAACTGTGCGCTTCTGATTTGCTGTCGTCAAAAATGTCAAACGCATCAGCATTGGAGAAAAACATATCTGTGTCATAATCACGCAAGAATGATGCCGTTTTTGGTCTGAATTGGAAATTTGTTTCGTTGCCTGTTTCATCTAATTCGCCCATAGCATCTTTTGGATGTTTTCCTTTCTTAGCTTTATATGCTTCCACAAAGTCATAAGTAATATTTATGCCGTTTTGATTGTATGTGTAAACAAACTCGTCAGAGCCGTCATACACAAAGTTGTATACCATCTCGGCAACTCTGCCCACATAATAGCGATAGTTGTAAAAATTTTTGCCATTTTCAACATAGTTTACATTTTCGGTACCGTTGTTATAATAACTCGAATTTGGACCGAACTGAATATAATCATTTTTAACAACTTCCTCGCCAATAACATTGTTTAAAATGTATGTCACAAGCGAGTCTGCGTCAGTCTTTGTTAAGCCAGAATATGTTGCATTTGATTCGTATGCATTTTTAAGAGTTTCCAAGTAATCCTTAACAGTATTGTCAACTGGCGTTTCTGTGCCCGAATGACCATTATTTGCTCCATGTGGAATAACAACATTATCTTTAATATAATAAGTAAAAGTATCAGACTTGTAAATTATTTTTCCGACAATGTTTGCATTTTTACTTGATTTAACTTTAATAGTAAAAACATCAGTGTGATAATTATATAACACTCCACCTTCATAAGAACCATCTTGCAATATCGTTGTTTCAACACTTGCTTCAAACATAGTTCGGTGGTCGTTGCCATTTTGGCAATAGCCTAAAAGTGTTTCATAAAGCACAATTTGCAATGGTGTTGAGTAATAATTAGAACTTGATAATTGTGGATATTCGGAACCTTTAAATAATTTTTTTATATCATCATAATCATTATTTTTAAATGCTTGTTCTACATCACTTAAAGTAGTTTTACTATTTGGGTTTAAAGTCCATAACCATTTATCGTTTTTAATTGTAGAATTATCTCCAAGTTTTGCCTTGCCGGCAGAATCTTGATAAATTGTTTGCCTTATACTGTCTGGGAAAAATGTTGCAAGATTTTCATTTTTTAAGCCAGAGCCAGAGCCATAATAACTATTTAAACCATTCAAAATTCCTTCATCATAAAACTTATCTGTAATTTCTGTTATGTCTTTTATTTGACCGATTTGGCTATTTGAATACACAACTTTAAAGCCGTCTATAAATTCTTTATAAAAAGACGATTGCCCAGGCGAAGAACCGCCCGAACCACCTATCCCACCAACAGAACCGCCACCTTCTGAATCATCAATTTCACAACCAGCAAAAAACACTGGCATAAAAGCCATGATAATTGCAAGCAAAAATGAAAAAACTCTTTTCTTCATATTCATAGTATACCATATATACAAAAAAATAGCAATTATTTAGTTAATTAAAATAAAAAAAGAGTTGAAATCAACTCTTTAATTTTATACAAATTGTAAATCGCCAGAATTTGTTGTGAAAGTATTACCTTTAAGCAAATCATTATAATCATCTGGCAATGTGCAAACAAAGGTTTTTTGCGAACTTGCTTCTGCTGAACTTACAACTTCAAGTTCCTTATAATTTTCAATATTAAAGTTTGTTAAAACGCTTAATCTGCCATCTTTTAATTTGTTTAAATATTCTTCTTGTGTTGAACAAGCACCTGTTGTTCCACCAATTGTCATTGTAAAAATTTTATCTGCAAACTTTAATGTTAAATTTGATACTCTACCAGTTTCCCCATAGTCAAACTCTGTCGCATTTAAAACTTCACAATTTGAATAACTAATGCCATTATTTATCAAATATTCAAGAACTTCGTCTTGTTCAAGAGCATAACTGGCGATTTCTTTTGCTAAATCTTCTTCTTGAACAGTTTCGCCTTTGTTGTTTTCTGTTGAAAAACTCATTTTTGAAACATTTTCTGATAATGTTTGATAATTTGATGGGTTTTTCAAATCTGAACAACTCAACTCCATAAATTTGTTTGTGCCTTGTTGTGTGCAGTTGATATAAACTTTACCTGTCGCATTATTAATTGCATTAATTTTCACATCTTGTATTTTTAAGAAACTTAATTGCGCTAAATTTTCATTGAAATAATTTTCAATAACGCTTGGCAATTCTTCTTCAAACATTGCTTTATATTCGGCTTCTGTTTTAACAATAGGGCCTGGATCTGGGGTTGGATCTGGGGTTGGATCTGGGGTTGGATTAGGATTTGGATTAGGGTTTGGATTAGGATTAGGATTAGGGTTTGGATTAGGGTTTGGATTAGGTGTTGGATTTGGTGTTGGGTCTGGGGTTGGCGTGACAATTGTTGTTCCAGAACCTTGTTCTTGATTTTTTTCAACATATTTAACAATAGCAACTGAGCTACTTATTAATGCTGCAAGCCCGAAAACTGCTCCAATGATAATTCCTGCTTTTTTACCTTTACTTGCCATAAGATTTCTCCTTCGAATTTATTTCATGCATAGTGTAACATAATGGCAAGTAGATGTCAACACCCAATTTTTATTTTTTTGGCAAAAAAAGATTGACAATAATATACAATAGTTTTAAAATATACAGGTATTTACAGGAGATGCTTATGAAAATCATTTACAATGGAAAAAGCGTTGAAACGTACGCGCAATCAATCAGAGAATACATTAAGGAAAACGAACCTGCGGACTTTGCAGAATGTTTAGCAGCCAGTGTAAACGGAAAAACCACCGATTTAGGCGCTCCACTTGCTGACGGCATGGAAATTGTTCCACTTACATTTGCAGATGAAGAAGGCAAAAAAGTATTGTGGCACACAACCAGCCATGTCCTTGCTTATGCGGTTAAGAATTTATATAAAAATGTTAAACTTGCCATTGGCCCAGCCACTGACGAAGGTTTTTATTATGATTTTGACATTGATGAAGAATTAGACCCAGAGAAAATTGAAGCCGAGATGAAGAAAATCATCAAAGAGAACCACAAAGTATATCGCAAGGAGATTTCTCGTGAAGAAGCGTTGAAACTTTTTGCAAGTGAGCCATACAAGGTTGAACTTATTGAGAATTTAGAAGAAAATGCTGTTATTTCAACATATCAAATTGGTGATTTTGTTGATTTATGTGCTGGTCCTCACCTATACGATTTGTCAAAAATCAAAGCATACATGATTAAGCCAAGCACTGGCGCATATTGGCATGGAGATAGCAAAAACAAGATGTTGAAGCGTGTATATGGCATATCGTTCAGAACAAAGGAAGCGTTGGAAGAATATAAAAATCTTTTGGAGCTTAGAAAGCAACGAGACCACAACAAACTTGGCAGAGATTTGGAACTTTTCACAACTGTTGATTATATTGGACAAGGTTTGCCAATTATGCTTCCAAAGGGTGCTAAGATTTTGCAAATTCTTCAAAGATTTGTTGAAGACGAAGAATACAAACGCGGTTGGCGTCTAACAATGACACCTGTTATGGCCAAGAGTGATTTATACAAGATATCTGGCCACTGGGACCATTATCAAGACGGAATGTTCATTTTGGGCAATCCAGAGAAGGACAAAGAAGTATACGCGTTGCGTCCTATGACCTGCCCATTTCAATATCAAGCATATTTGAACAGACCAAGGAGTTATCGTGACCTACCACTTCGTTACAACGAAACATCAAGGTTATTCCGTAACGAAGACAGCGGCGAGATGCACGGACTTATCAGAGTAAGGCAATTCACGCTTTCAGAAGGACATTTGATGTGCACACCAGAGCAACTTGAAGACGAATTTAAGAGTTGTTTGGAACTTGCGATATTCATGTTAAAGACATTAGACTTATATGAAGACGCGTCATATCGTTTCTCACAATGGGATCCTAACAATAGAGAAAAATACATTGGAACAAAAGAACAATGGGACGAAGCACAAGGCACAATGGAGAAAATTCTTAAACACCTTAACATACCTTATGTTGTTGGTATTGGCGAAGCCGCATTCTATGGACCAAAACTTGACATTCAAATCAAGAATGTATATGGCAAGGAAGACACGCTTATAACGATACAAATTGACCAAATGCTTGCAGAAAAGTTTGGCATGGAATACACAGATAAAGACGGCAACAAGAAAACGCCAGTTATTATTCACCGTTCAAGTCTTGGTTGTTATGAAAGAACGCTTGCATATTTGATTGAAAAAACAGGCGGCAATTTCCCAGTTTGGCTCTCACCTACACAAGTATCAGTTCTTCCAGTTGCAGACAGGCATTTGGAGCGTGCAAAAGAACTTGAAAACGCATTGAGAGCAGAAAACATCAGAACAGACTTAGACACTCGCAGTGAAAAAGTTGGATATAAAATTCGTGCAGCGCAACTTGAAAAAGTGCCATACATGGTTGTTGTTGGCGATAAAGAACTTGAAAGTGATATGCTTAACATCAGAAACAGAAACGGCGACACATTTGAAATGTCACAAGCAGATTTCATTAAGTTTGTTAAAGAAAAAGACGCAACTCGCGACCTTAAACTATAAAAAATCACATAAAAAAACCACTCAAACGAGTGGCTTTTTTTAATTTTCTTCTGTTTTTTGGTCTTTTGCTGGGTTTGTCCAAGAATAATATTTGCAGTCTGGGAAACCTGTGCAGCCATAATAGATTTTGCCGTTTTTGGAGCGTTTTACAACAACATCTTTTCCACATTCTGGGCATTTTCCGACCACTTTTGGCTCATATTTTTTTGCGTTCGGATTTTCCATTTTCATAATATTGTTACAATTAGGGAAATTCGAACAGCCCAAAAATTTGCCGTATCTGCCTTCTCGAATTACCATTTTATGTCCGCATTTGTCGCAAACAATATCTGTTTCTTGTGGTGCAACCTTAACTTTTTCGTAGTTCACCCCTGCTTTTGTTAACAGCCCTGAGAAACTGTTCCAGAAACTTTCAACAACATCTTCCCATTTTTTGCCGTGCTCTGCTATATCGTCAAGTTTTGACTCCATATCAGCTGTAAATTTGACATTTATAACCTGCTTGAAGAACTTTTCGAGATAATCAGTAACCGCAATGCCAAGTTCAGTTGGAACAAGATATCTGCCCTCGTGTGCAACATAATTTCTTGAAGCAATTGTTGTGATTGTTGCCGCGTATGTTGCAGGTCTGCCAATACCCTTTTCTTCCATTTCTTTAACCAAACTTGCTTCGGTAAACCTTGCTGGTGGCTTTGTAAACTTTTGTTCTGTAATCAAATTTCTAAAATCCACAACTTCACCAACTGTGAGTGGCGGTATTTTGCTTGTATCTTCTTTTTCTTCGGTATAATTTTTATAAATAACCGTAAATCCTGGGAATTCAACAGTTTTACCAATGGCTTTAAAACCGTAATCATTTGCTTTTATGTCCACATTTACATTGTTATAAATTGCGTCCGCCATTTGGCTTGCCAAAAAGCGTTCGTAAATGAGTTTATACAATTTGAAATTATCTTGCGAAAGTGACGACATAACAGATGCAGGCGTTCTTGCAATTGAAATAGGTCTAATTGCTTCGTGGGCATCTTGTGCATTTTCTTTTGACTTATAAATGTTTGGTTTTTCTGGTGCATATTTGTCACCATACTCATTTTTGATAAACTCAATCGCACTTTTTTGAGCATCTGGTGAAACACGAGTGCTATCCGATCTGATATAAGTAATCAAAGCAACTTTACCCTCGCCTTCAATTTCAACACCTTCATAGAGTTGTTGTGCGCAAGCAGATGTCTTTTTAAGATTCATTCCAAGTTTATTCAACGCATCTTGTTGCATTGTGCTTGTTGTAAAAGGTGCTGGTGCGTGTGATTTAGTGGTTGATTTTTTGATGTTAGACACAACATAAGTTGCACCATTCAAATCTTTTTTGATTTGTTCTGTTTCTTCGGCGTTATTAACTTTGATTTTCTTGCCATCTTTTGTATTTAAAGCGGCTTTAAACTTGAATTTATCTGCACTTTTTTCAAGTTCTGCCGCAATGTTCCAATATTCTTCTGGAACAAAGGCTTTTATTTCCCTTTCTCTGTCAACAACAAGTTTTAATGCAACAGATTGAACGCGGCCAGCGCTAAGTTTTGGCTTAATTCTCTTACAAATAAGTGGAGAAATTTTATAACCCACAATTCTATCAAGCATTCTTCTTGTTTGTTGTGCGTTAACAAGGTCGAGATTGATAATTCTTGGCTTTGTCAAAGCTTCTGTAACTGCTTTTTTAGAAATTTCATTAAACTCAATTCTGCACTTAGAATTTGGGTCTAAACCAAGCAAATATGCAATATGCCAAGAAATTGCTTCCCCTTCTCTATCAGGGTCGGTTGCAAGAAGAACTTCGTCAGCCTTTTTTGCTTTCTTTTTAAGTTCATTCACAACTTCAACTTTGTCTGGCATAACTTCATAAGTTGGAGTTATCGTTTTTAAATCTAAACCAAACTCTTTAATAGGTAAATCACGAACATGACCTTTTGTTGCAAAGACTTCATATCCTGCACCAAGATATTTCTTTAATGTTTCTCTTTTACCTGGACCTTCTATGACTACTAATTTCATTTTTTCTCCTTAAATTAATTCAATTCGATTGCCGGGAAGTTTTTTGACTATACCCTTGATTTCAAAAATTGTCAAGCAAGAATTTAACTTGCTTGTTGGCAAATTTGTAATTTCTTGTAACTGTTCAACAGTTTTGCCTTCCAATTTTAATGCGTTTAAAATCATTTGTTCTTCAACTGAAACTTGAATATTTACAGGTTTTACAGATTTTACAACATTATTTTTAAACTTTGAAACAATGTCTTCATATCCAAGCACGCAAGCACCTTGCAATGTTCTTATAAGTCTATTTGTTCCCTTGCTCATTGCACTATTGATATTCCCAGGCACAACAAAAACTTCTTTTCCCATTTCAAGAGCATATTCTTTTGTGTGAAGTGAACCGCTCTTTTCACCCGCTTCTGTTATCAACACTCCTTTTGATAGCCCTGCAATTATTCTATTCCTAAAAGGAAATGTGTATAACGCTGGTTTGGTTGATGGTTTATATTCAGTGATTAGAAGCCCATTTTCTGCAATTTTTCTTGACAGCTCCTTATTAAATGCTGGATAGATATATTCAAATCCGCTTCCCATAACAGCAATGGTCTTTCCATTATTATCGAGTGCTGTTTTATGTGCAACCGAGTCTACGCCAGCGGCCATTCCGCTAATTATAACAAAATCGTTTAAAACAAGCCCTTTTGCAAATTGTTCGGTCACAATTTTACCATAACTTGTTGGCATTCGTGTTCCAACAATCGCAATTCCATCTTGCTTTAAAAGCGAAACATCACCTTTACAAAACAAAATGTATGGCGGTTGGTCAATTTCTTTTAAACTTTCTGGATATGTTTCAGAAATGATAGTTACACATTTAATTTCTTGATTATTTAAGTTATTTATGTATGAAGACAAAAAGCCGTTTGAGATTTTTTCAGAGATATCGTCAAACATGGCTTTTTCATTTATATATTTTTCTATTTGAGAAGAATATTTGTTGAAATTTAAAAGCAAGTCTGAAAAATTTTCTGTGAGAGAAAAAATTTCTTGTTGCTTTTTATATGTCAAGTCAAAAGCTGAGAAAAATATTATTGCTTGTTCATCTGAATTATAATTCAACACATTCTCCATAGTTTTATTTCAAAACTAGTTAGTATCTTAACATATAAAACTTTTTTTTCAAAGGAATTTTACCTTTGATTTTTATAAAAATATAAACATTAAAATTAAAATAATAGTTATAACACTAAGTGATATAATAAGAGCATCTAAAATATGTTTTGCTTTCAAATCATTTTTGATTTCTTCTTTTGACATATATAAATCAGGAATGTTAGCCTCTGAATTTTCTGCAACTCTTGTGGCATATTCTGCAAAATTTACATCTTTTTTATCTTTTTGTTCCGCTTGATTTTGATATGTATTTTCTTTTTTAGACTTTACTTCCGTTTTAGGTTCTTCGTAAGGTTGTCTTCTTGTCTTTTGCTCTTGTGTTTTATGTTCTTCTTGCTTTTTAAAATCTTTTTTAGGTTCAGTTTTAGCTTTTTTTGACTGCTTTGGCTCGTTTTTTTGTTGCGTGGTTTGGCTTTTAGACTGAGCAAAGCCATTTTTTTCTTTATCAGCCAAAACCTGTGCGTAGGCAACATTTATCTCTGCTGATTTTTTTGCAGCAAAATTTTTATCACCCAAATATGTGTCTGGGTGATATTTTTTAAGCAAGTTTCTATGCGCACTTTTAATTTCTTCTTTTGTGCTTTCTTCTGTTACGCCAAGAATTTTATAATATTTGTTCATACAATCATATTTTATATTAATCAAAACAAAATTGCAATATCTTACTACGATTTTTGTTCAATTAAAACTAAATTTTCCCCTTTCTTGTTTGTGTAAACGGTCATCTTATGAGTAGTCAATTTTTCAGGACTTTCAAGCATAATTTTTTCATACGCAAAGAGCATATTTGAAACTTTATCTTCCAAATTTTCGCTTGGACACAAAATGAAAATTTCAAAATCATTAAAATCAACAATTTTTGCCTGCAATGCTGTTTCGCCATTCCTATAATCAATGTAAGTACCAAAAGTTATGCTTTTTGCAAGTGCTTTTAAGTCAACTAAAGTTCTGTTATTAATTTGAAAACAATTAAGCAAATTATTTAAAACTTCCTGAGTTTGCTCGCCTAAATTTATACTTTTATTAGAAGAATTTATCGTCAATTCGCTTATATCAAAAAATTGCCCTTCCGAAAACGCACTTAAATCAAAATCTAGACCAAATAAATCAAGTTTTATAGCGTTTGTGCTAACTGAAATAAAATTTCCTTCATTAATTCTTAAAACTTTTAATTCGTTATCTAAATAGCAGGTTCGGTTAAGCGAAGTTATTGCGTAAATTTCTTGCCTTTCCGCAATATGAATTATAAATTTATTTGGCAAAATTGTTTCAATATTTATCACTTTTACATACGGATATTTCTTTTCAATTTTGCTTGTCATTTCATCTTTATTTTTAAAAAATACTGTGCCACCCAAATCAATTTCACTTATAATTTGATTTTGCATTTCGTTCGTTATTATTTTATTACCAGTTTCAAATTCAATTTCCACACTTTTAAGCGAAAACAAAGTAAACATAAGCACATTAAGCGTTATCAAAAGTGCAACGACAACGCTTAAAACAATTATTAATTTTTTGTGTTTTCTCAAAAATTTCATCTTAAATTCTTGTAATTTCTGCCCCTATGCTTGATAGTTGGTTTTCCAGTTGATAATATCCGCGGTCTATATGCCTTACATTGTTTACAGTTGTATAGCCCTCTGCAACAAGCCCTGCAAGCACAAGTGCAACGCCGCCACGAAGGTCTGTGGCATTCACATCAGCACCATATAACTTCTCAACGCCGTGAACAACCGCAGTTCTGTCTTTAACGGATATTTTTGCGCCCATTTTAACAAGTTCTGGCACATGTTTAAACCTAGATTCAAACAAGTTTTCAACGACCATTGAAGTGCCTTTTGAAATGGACTGCAACGCTAAAATTTGAGCCTGCAAATCGGTTGGAAAACCTGGATAAGGCGATGTTTCAATTTTATTTATTGCTTTAAGTCGCCCATCTGATTTCAAAGTTAGTATATCATTTTCCAGTTTGATATTGCAAGCAGATTTTTTAACTTTTTCTAGCAATGCAATATTGTCTTCCGCCCTAAAATTTTCAATTTGAATATTTCCACCTGCCATCATGCCAGCAATCAAGTATGTGCCAGCAATGATTCTGTCTGGCATTGGACTATAAACACCCCCATTCAATTTTTTAACTCCTGTTATTTTTATAACACTCGTTCCAGCACCTGAAATCTTTGCTCCAAGCGAATTCAAAAAGTTTGCAAGGTCAATAATTTCGGGTTCTTTCGCAGCATTTATTATCTCCGTTTCGCCTTTCGTCAACACTGCTGCGAGCATAATATTTTCAGTTGCGCCAACACTTGGGAAGTCCAAATTCACTCGTCCACCACGCATATTTTTCCCATCACAAGTCAAATAACCGTGCTTGTCAATGATTTTAACATTTAGTGCTTTTAAACCCTTAATATGTAAGTCAATCGGCCTTGCCCCAATTTCACAACCGCCTGGGTAAGCCACTTTTGCGCGCTTAAACCTTCCAAGTATTGACCCTAAACTGAATATCGAAGACCTTAAAACTGACGCCAAATCTTGCGAGATATTTGATGAAGTGAGCGATGAACAATCAATTTGCAAGTTTTCATCGCTTTCTTTTACTTTACCACCCAAATTTTCCAAGATTTTACCCATGTTTATAATATCTATGTATTTTGGACAATCTGTTAAAACAATAGGTTTCTCAGATAAAATACAGCCAGCCAAAATTGGCAAATACGCATTTTTAGCGGAAGTTACTTTGATTGAGCCTTTAAGTTTCTTTCCGCCTTTAATCAAAAATTTATCCATACCTTCTCCATATTCCATACTATGCAAATGATTTTTGATGAGTTAAAGCAAAGCAAAACGCATAAGATATATGTGTTACAAAATTTTGTTGCAAAATGACTTTATATTTGTTAATATAATTTATAAGTGATATTAAATACAAAAATTATAGTCGCACCACTTAAATAAATATGATTTTTGTGAGGGAAAATTGAAAACTAAAAGCAAAAAAATTATTTCTTATCTTTTAATAATGCTTTTAATTGCCGCTATGGCAATGATTTTTGCAGCCTGCAAAGCGAATAACGAAGATTATTCCTATATGATTTCAAATGAGTTTACTCCTGCAAATGTTAGCATTATTGAGAACGACAAATACGACAATATCGCTATCAAACTTAACGAAAATCGAGATGTCAAAGTCCTTCAACTTTCAGATATTCACCTTGGCAATGGCGCTATGTCTGTTAAAAAAGACAGAAAAGCCATGAACGCCGTTTGTAAACTCATAGAAAACGCAAAACCAGATTTAATCATTTTAACAGGCGATATCGTCTATCCAAACTCCGCATTCACAGGCAGTTCAGACAACCTTTCAGCGTTAAAAATCATCATCAATATGATGGAAAAATATAGAACTCCTTGGACAATGTGTTTTGGCAATCACGATGCAGAATATATGGCAGATTATGGTAAAAGCGCACTTTGCGACCTTTTGGAAGATGAAAAATATAGTTATTGTCTTTTCAAACGCGGCCCAGACAATATTGGCGGCATGGGAAATCAAGTTATAAATATCTATAACTCCGATGACACATTCAATTCAAGTATTTTTGTGTTTGATAACGGAGAATACGCAGGAACAACGCAGTCAAGCGGCTACAACCCTATATCAAACGAACAAACAGTATGGTATAGAAGCGAAATTGAAAAAATGAACGCTGGCGAAGGCAAAACGATTCTTTCTTTTGCATATTTCCATGTTCCACTCAAAGAATATAAAATTGCTTGGGATTTATACCGCGACGGCAACAACGCAGTCAAATATGTTTATGGCTGGGCAAACGAAAATGGCGAAAACATCAGTTCCCCTTCCGAACGCGGCAAGTTCTTTGACACCGCTGTTGAACTCGGAAGCACAAAAGCCATGTTTTGCGGTCATAACCACCTGAACGATTTTTCAATAGAATACCAAGGTGTAAGGCTTACTTTCACAAAATCAATCGACTACATCGCATACTTTTTGCAAGGAATTGCAAACAAAACTGAACAACGCGGTTCAACAACTTTAATTATCAAAGGTTTGGACTCGTCCATGACATCAGATTTTGATATATACAACACAAAATTAACTGATATAGAATAATAAAAAAAGACCGTTTTAATTCGGTCTTATTTTATTAACTATAAGTTTATTCTCCAAAGGTAATTGATTTTGCATAATTTTGCATTTCTGGAATTAAATCTTCTTTATTTCTAATAAAGCAAGTCATTTGAACCATCCAAAATGCGCCATCATATTTGAAAACAAATGCTCTATAAAAATAACCATTTGAAGCAACTGTCTTATTGTAATCTGCATAAGTTAATCCGTCTTTCATTTCAACTCTGCTTACCAAGTCATTAAGGTCGATTATCAACGCCAAATATTCGCTTTCTGTTGAGTTTTCGTCTATATCTGAAATGCTTGACAACTCTTCAATAGTTTCGCGAGTGACCGTCACAATCATGTCGTCACTTTGATACATTTTTAAAAAATTTACATTGTCTGTTTCGGTGAAATCTGTTGTCAAAGTTATTTTCATGTCCATGCACTCAAAAGTCTTTGCGCGTGGAACAAACACAAAATACAATGCAATTATGCAGCCAATAATTATAATAACTGATGGAATTACAATCGCCAAAGTCTTTTTTAAATTGCGTTTCTTATCCCCTGGATTTTCAACAACATCACCACGCAAAGTTTGATTTTGTATTGCATTAATGTCTATTTTACTCGTTTGTTCGCTTTCTGTTTCAATTTCTTCTTTCTTTTCTTCTTTCTGTTCTTCTTCAATCTTATCTTCTTTATCTTCCATTTTATCTTCCGCTCCCCATTGAGTTTTTGTCTATAATTCTTTTTCTATATTTTTCAAGCACTTTGTCTAATTCTTCTTCCGCATTTAAACCAACTTCGTTTCCCAACGAGAGCAAAGAATACAAAACATCGCCATATTCCAATTTAAAATCTTCGGTTAAATCGAAATTTTGAGTGACATATTTACTATTTTTGAGATATTCTTTTGCTAATTCACCAAGTTCGCTTTGAATGTCCAAAATCCTTGCATGAACAGGCATAGGCTTTTCATGACAAGGCATATTTTTATTAAATTCTTGTACTTTCTTTTGCATAGTCACTACCTACATCAATTTTAAAATCATAATTACAATCAAGATTATTATCTCCATTATCAATGTAAACTGTTTCACAACCTAATGAATTTGCTAAATTAATAGTATTAGGCGAATCTTCAAAAACTACAATTTCAGATTGATCAAAACCGAAAAAAGTTTTACTATTTTCTAATGCATAAGATTTTTTTAAGTTCATGTCTAACATAGAGTAAACTTTTTCAAATTTGTTCTCTATACCCCAATGCTTTAAAATTTTTCTAATTGCAAATTCACTATTCGATGATAAAATATAAAATTTTAAATCAAGATCAAGTAATTCATTTATGTAATAATATGGTTTTAAATCGCTATTTAATATTAGATCTATATAATTTTTTAGTCTTTCAGAATAATGCGTATTATAATCAATCTTTATATTAAAATCTTGTTCTATCATAGCAAAAATTTCATTATCTGGATGTCCAATATATTTTTTTATATATTGTGAATTCAAATAAACACCATATTTCTCTAGAGATTTGTTATGCGCCAACCATGAATATTGTTCAGTTGCTGCAATAGTATTATCAAAATCAAGAACTACACATTTAATTTTTTTAGAAAACATCACACCTCCTTAACCATTTTTAGTATAAAGAAATTTTACTTTAAAGTCAATACAAAAATAAATACTAAATTTTGATTACAAATATAAACTATATTTATAAAAAAACCTTAAACGCGATGTCTAAGGTTTTTTAATTGATTATTTTCTTGGATTTTTAATGTTTGCTTGTGCTGCTGCAAGTCTTGCAATAGGAACACGATATGGTGAGCATGAAACATAAGTCAATCCTGCTCTGTGGCAGAAATCAACTGAACTTGGGTCACCGCCATGTTCGCCGCAAATTCCAAGTTTGATGTCTGGACGAACTGATTTTCCAAGTTTTGCTGCCATTTCAACAAGTTTACCAACGCCGTTTTGGTCAAGTCTTGCAAATGGATCTGATTCAAAGATTTTCCTTTCATAGTAGTAATCTAAGAATTTACCTGCATCGTCACGGCTGAATCCGTATGTCATTTGTGTTAAGTCGTTTGTTCCAAATGAGAAGAATTCTGCTGTTTTTGCGATTTCATCTGCTGTTAATGCAGCACGAGGAATTTCAATCATTGTTCCAATTTTATATTGAAGTTTAACGCCTTCTTTTGCGATAATTTCGTCTGCTTTGTTAGCAACAACATCGCGAACGAAGTTAAATTCTCTGCTATCGCATGTTAAAGGAATCATGATTTCTGGTTTAATATCATAACCATATTTCTTTTTAACTGTTAAAGCGGCTTCAATAACTGCTTGTGTTTGCATTTCTGCAATTTCTGGATATGTGATTGCAAGTCTTAATCCTCTGTGTCCCATCATTGGATTTACTTCTTTAAGATTTGCAACTGTTTCTTTTAAGCGTTTGAATGGAATGCCCATTTCTGCTGCTAATGCTTTGATTTCTGCATCTTCATGAGGCAAGAATTCGTGTAGAGGTGGATCTAAGAAACGAATAGTAACAGGATAACCTTTCATTTCTTTATACAAACCAATAAAGTCTTTCTTTTGCATTGGAAGCAATTTTTTCAATGCTTTCTTTCTTTCTTCAACTGTTGAAGAAACAATCATTTCTCTAACTGCTGGAATTCTGTCAGCATCAAAGAACATATGTTCAGTTCTGCAAAGACCTATACCTTGTGCACCAAAGTTATATGCAGTTTTAGCGTCTGCTGGTGTGTCTGCGTTTGTTCTTACTTCAAGCGCTTTATATTTATCTGCCCAAGCCATAACTGTTGCAAAGTCACCTGAAAGTGAAGCTGGAACAGTTTTAACTTCTTCGCCATAAATATTACCAGTTGAGCCATCGATAGAGATGTAATCTCCTTCTTTATATGTTTTTCCGCCAAGTGTGAACACTTTTTTAGCTTCGTCAACAACAAGTTCACCAACGCCAGCAACGCAAGCAGTTCCCATACCTCTTGCAACAACGGCTGCGTGAGATGTCATACCGCCTCTTGCTGTTAAGATACCTTGGCTAACTGCCATACCTTCAATATCTTCTGGTGATGTTTCAAGTCTAACAAGAATAACTTTTTTTATGCCTTCTTTAACCATTTCTTCTGCGCGTTCTGCTGTGAAAGCAACTGCACCACAACCTGCGCCAGGAGATGCTGGAAGACCTTTACCAATAACTTTTGCTTTTTTAAGAGCAGCGTTATCAAATTGTGGATGTAAAAGAGCATCTAATTGTTTAGGATCAAGTTTCATTAATGCTTCTTTTTCTGAAAGCATTTTTTCGTTAACTAAATCAACTGCAATTTTAAGAGCGGCTTTTGCTGTTCTCTTACCATTTCTTGTTTGAAGCATATAGAGTTTACCATTTTCGATTGTAAATTCCATATCTTGCATATCTTTGTAGTGTTTTTCAAGAGTATTTGCGATGTTTACGAATTGTTCGTAAAGTTTTTTATCTTGTTTTTGAAGGTCTGAAATTGGATTTGGAGTTCTAACACCAGCAACAACATCTTCGCCTTGTGCATTCATAAGATATTCGCCATACAATTTCTTTTCGCCTGTTGATGGGTTACGAGTGAAAGCAACGCCTGTTCCGCTCTTTTCTCCCATGTTACCAAATACCATGGATTGAATATTAACAGCAGTTCCCCAGTTTGAAGGAATGTCGTTAACACGGCGATAGTAAATTGCTCTTGGATTGTCCCAAGATCTAAATACAGCTTTAACCGCTTCCAAAAGTTGTGCTTTTGGTTCTTGTGGGAAATCATATCCCATTTCTTTTTTGAAGAGGGCTTTATATTTGCCAATCATAACTTTTAAGTCTTCTGCTGTAAGTTCAGTGTCTAACTTAATCTTTCTCTCCTCTTTCATTTTGTCGATGATTTTCTCAAAGTTTGCTTTTTCAAGACCAAGTGCAACATCTGAGAACATTTGAATAAATCTACGATAACTATCGTAAGCAAATCTTGGATTGCCAGTGAGTTCTGCCAAGCCTTCAACAACTTCATCATTGATACCTAAGTTCAAGATAGTGTCCATCATACCAGGCATAGAAACCCTAGCACCGCTTCTAACTGAAACTAAAAGTGGATTTTTCTTATCTCCAAATTTTTTGCCAGTGATTTTTTCAAGCTTTGTCAAATGATCCATGATTTCTTTGACAATGTCATCGGAAAGTTTTTTTCCATCATCGTAATAGCGAACACAAGCTTCTGTTGTAACAGTAAAACCTTGTGGAACCGGCATACCAATATTGGTCATTTCTGCTAAGTTAGCACCCTTGCCACCTAGAAGATTTCTCATGTCGGCGTTACCTTCGCTAAAAAGGTAAACATACTTCTTTTTTGCCATAATTTTCTCCTGTTTAAAATTTTTGTTGACATTTGTTTTCGATCAACTGGATAGATGATACAACAAAACAGCAAATTTTCCAAAAAATATTTGATACTTTTTTCAACAATTTTTTAATTTCTCATTTTAGACAAATAGCAAACATATAAATATGTTTAGGAGTTTAATATGAAGTTTAAAAAATGGATAGCCCGAATAATGATTGCACTCTGCGTAATTTCCACAATCGCACTTATTGTGGTCATATTCACAGGCTGCACAGCGAGTGCAAAAAGCGTAAGCGAATACCTTACAAATTACGACCTAAACCTAACTTTTGATGACGAAAACATGACCGTAACAGGCGTGCAAAAAGTTGATTATAAAAACAATACCGATGTATGTCTAAATCAACTAAAATTTCACCTATACCCAAACGCTTTCAGAGAAGGTGCTAAAATTTCGCCTGTCAGTTTGACAAACGAACATAAAGCCTACCCAAACGGCAAAAGCTATGGCAAAATTGATATCAAATCAGCCAAAGTTTCAGGTATGAACTGCTCACTTAAATTAAATGATTTGGATAACATCAACAACCCAAGTTACCAAATAACTGGCGAGGACGAAAACATTTTGCAAATCAACTTAACAAAGGAGTTGTTCCCTGACGACCGCATCGAAATTGAAATTGAATATCTCATCACATTGCCAAATGTAAATCACCGCTTTGGCTACGGCGATAACACAGTAAATCTTGGCAATTTCTACCCTATCGCCTGCGTGTATGAAAATGGCAACTTCAAAACCGATTTATACCACTATAACGGCGACCCATTTTATTCGGAAATGGCAAATTATAACCTTTCAATCACTTTCCCAAGCAAATATAAAATGGCAAGCAGCGGCAACCTTTCAAGCAGCAATTCAAGCGAAAATTTAACCACAAACACAATGACAGCAACAGCAGTCCGCGACTTTGCAATAGTTTTAAGCGACCAATTTGAAGTCATCTCAAAAGATTGCGACGGAGTCAGCGTATCTTACTACTATTTTTCCGATACCGACCCAGGAAAATCGCTTGAAACCGCATGCAAATCAATTTCAACTTTCAATAACTTAATCGGCAAATATCCTTATAAAACTTTGTCAGTCGTGGAAGCAAATTTTGTCCACGGCGGCATGGAATATCCAAACTTAATTTATATCGCAAGCGACATCACCGACCACACTCAATACGAACAAGTTATTGTCCACGAAACAGCACACCAATGGTGGTATAATGTCGTTGGCAACAGCGAATACGATAACGGCTGGCTAGATGAAGGCCTAACCGAATACACCACCGCCCTATACTACGAAATCAACCCAAACGAAGGCGTAGACAAAAACGCAATTATTAAAAACGCCTACTCAAATTATCAAATGTTTGTTGAAGTTTATAGCGGCGTATACGGCGACCTTGACACATCAATGGATAGAAATTTGTCCGAATTTAAAACCGAACCAGAATATGTTTATTTGACCTATGTAAAAGGTATGTTGATGTTCGACACACTACGCGAAATCTTGGGTTTTGAAAAATTTAAGAAATGCCTTCAACAATACTATTCAGATAACGCCTTTAAAATAGCCAAACCAGAGAATATGATTTCATCATTTGAAAAAGCGTCAAAAACGAAATTAGAATCCATATTCAACGCCTGGATAAACGGCAAAGTAATCCTACTCAACTAAAAAACTCCCCCTCGGGAGTTTTTTTATTTCCTGGTTTTAAAAATTAGGCATTTTTAGTATATAAAACATAACCTTCTCTATCACTTGATGCTGCTTTTGTAAATGAACCTGTAATGTATGATCCAACTGTCAAGCCATCTTTCACATAAACTTTTGTGGCATTATCCAATAAGTTGCTATCACTTGATCCAAGCCCCGCAATCGTTGTAGAGTCGATTAACACTGTTGTTAAAGAACGAAAGTTGAAAAATGCATATTGCGCTATCTCCTTTACTCCACTTGGGATAAGAATTGAATTCACAGCAGTATGGGCAGCTATATTTTCCCCAATACTCTCAACACTTGTCGGGATATTAATTGATTTGATATTATCACAATTCCAAAAAGCATAATCATTTATTTTTGTACAACCACTAAGCAAATTAATTGTTGCCAATGTTTTATCAATAATCCCAATTACGATTTTGGTGGATCCATTAACATAATAAGCGACTCCATTTTCTACTACAATATTCGTCAATTCATCAGCACTCGTGTGTACTACTTTTGCATAATAGCCTATATAACCATTACCATAAGTTCCTGGCGTTATTTCAAGCGAACTTAAATTAAATACTTCTGCCAACGCATAACACCTATAAAAGGCGTAATTTCCAATGTTGGCTATGTTTTTAGGGATTGTAATTGAAGTTAATCCTAAGCACTCTTCAAATGCTCTTGCACCGATACTTATAACATTTTGCCCAATTAGAATTGAAGTTATTCCTTTGCATTCTCTAAATGCATTGTCATATATTTCCGTACAATCATCTGATAAAACAACTTTCGTCTTTGTATTATCTCGTAAAGCTATTGCTATTTTAGTGGATCCATCAACATAATAAGCAATACCATCTTTCCCTTCTACTATTTTAGTCGGTATATCAATTGAATTATTTATTATTTTTGCATATTTCCCAACGCCACCATTAGAGTTTTCACCTTGCAGTATGTTTAAAGAACTAAGGTTATACACTTCCACTAATCGATAACAATTGAAAAAGGCATTATCAGCTATTTTAGTCACACTTTGCCCTATCACAATTGAAGTCAAATTTTCACAATTAGAGAACATATCTTCTTCAATACTTGTCAATTTATTTGATAATGTTACTGATTTTAATTTAGTGCACTCAGCAAAAGCGTTTTCATCAATGCTTGTTATATTATCTGGGATTATAATTGAAGTTAGATTAAGGGTCGCAAAGGCAGTGCCCTTAATCCTTGTTATATTTTTATCAGTAGGAATAGTGCCATTAATACTACCTAAGATTATGGTTCCGATGGTTGTATCAACAAGACAATTACTTATTCCTTTATATCTAACATTATCTTTATTAACAATAATACTATTTAAATTTGGACAACTAAAAGCATACCCTTCTTGGCGTTGATCAATCCCATATGAATTTTCAGAAACCTGACCTATATTGGTTACGCTACTTGGTATAATTATAGAAGTTAAATTTTTACATGGAACAAAAGCCAAGGCGCCAATAATTTTTAGATTTGAAGATAATTCAATATTTTTTAATGCACTGCCAGAAAAAGCTATCATATCAATAATTTCAACACTATCAGGAATTTTTATAAATTTTAAATTACCGCATTGAACAAATGCTCCAATTCCAATATTAATAAGTGAATCTGGCAAATCAATTGATTTTAAATCTGTCCCTCCAAAAGCCCATTGTCCAATACTTCTAGTTACATATTCTTCGTTATTTACAACTAATTTGCTTGGAATGTCAAGCTCTGTTGGGTTACCAACTGGACCTGTAATAGTTGCTGTTTTATCGGTATCATTTAATGAGAAGGTAAATGCATATTTTGGATTTTTCCCAACAAAAGTTTCACTTGGCGTATAAATTGTTTTTTCTTCTCCGGTTGCGGTATCTGTTGTTGTGGTTGATGTGTAGTCTTCTGGGGTTAATTCAACAACCTTTTCACCTTCAGTTCCCCCTGTCGTAATTTCCCAACCAAGGGCTTTTGCTTGTTCGGCTGTTGCATCGCCTTGGAGTGTTTCGAGTGTGAGATAGACTTCGATTTTGTTAATTGATGTTGTTCCGTCAACAAAACCGCCACCTTCGCCGTTGTTATTTGCTCCTGTAAAGCCAGCACCTTCAATGATGAATTTTGCATCTGTTGCAAAGAAATCTACAAATGTTGTTGCTGTTTTTGCAAACTTGTTTAGCGTTGAACCTGTTGCATAGTAATAGTAGCCGTCACCGGACTCTACCCAGTTTGTGCCAAAGAAACTTGAACTCGTTTTTATTAACTTTGTTGCGTCAGCGAGTTCAACTGGCGTTTCTCCGTTGTAAAACTTATACGATAGTTTTACTCTTGCATAAAAGTTGACAGATTTCTCGTTCGCTCTTATGCCTGCTGCATTGACTGTAATCTCTTCACCTGGTTGGGCGTTTGTTTCGTCAAACAACAAAAATGTGGTTGTTGTTTCGCGCGTCCAAATGCCTTCGTCTGGTGTTTTGCCAAAACCTTTGTAGTCAATGATGATACCTTGATCCATGCTCAATGTACCTGTGGCTTGACGCTTTGCTTGATAGAAAGCTCCAGTGATACCAATTGCGAGTGCTAGGCATAACAGTAATACAACAGCAATGATCGTCACTTTCAAACCTTTACTAGTTTTTATTTTCATAACCCCCTCCTTTAAAAATTTTTAAAAATTTTAGTCCTTATTGTCATTTTATACGAAATTTTCTCGTATGTCAAATAATTATTGTTATTTTATACGAAATTTTCTCGTATGTCAAATAATTTACGACAATTTTTCGTATACTCATGTAATGCTTAAAATTGGTAAAATCATCAAAGAGTTAAGAACAGAATCACATTTAAAACAATCAGATCTTGCAGAACAATTAAATACTACACAAGATACTATTTCGCTATGGGAATTGGATAAAAGCACTCCAGATGCGGAAAATATCATTAAACTTGCAAAGTTATTTAAAGTATCGGCTGATTATTTATTAGGAATAGAAGAATAAAAATATATATTATATATAAATAAAAAAACCTATTAAAATAATAGGTTTTTTAGTTATGCAATTTTTAGATTGAGCCTACTGTTCGTGGGCAGTATTCAACATCGCGAATGTTTGTTATTCCTGTTAAATACATAACAAATCTTTCAAAGCCAAGTCCGAAACCGCTATGAATATTTGTTCCATATTTTCTTGTTTCAATATAGTTCGAGTATTCTGAAAGTTTAAGGCCAAGCTCTTTCATTCTTTCAACAAGTTTATCATAGTTTTCTTCTCTTTGGCTTCCGCCGCAAAGTTCGCCAATTCCTGGGACAAGAAGGTCAACCGCGGCAACAGTTTTGCCATCTGGGTTTTGTTTCATATAAAATGCTTTAATGTCCTTTGGATAGTTGAACAAGAAAACAGGTTTTTTATACACTTGTTCTGTCAAATATCTTTCATGTTCACTTTGTAAGTCAACACCCCAATCAACTGGGAATTCAAACTTATCTTTCACTTTTTCAAGAATTTCAATTGCTTCTGTGTATGACAATCGAACAAATTTGTTTTCCACAACATTGTGTAATCTTTCAATCAAGCCTTTATCCACAAAGTTGTTCAAGAAATTGAGTTCGTCCTTACACTTTTCCATAACATAGGTTATGACATATTTAAGCATTTCTTCTTCGTGGTCCATAAGCCCTTCAAGGTCTGTGAAGCACATTTCAGGTTCCATCATCCAAAATTCTGCGGCGTGTCTTGTTGTGTTTGACTTTTCTGCTCTAAAAGTTGGTCCAAAAGTATAAGTATTACAGAATGCATGGGTCATTGGTTCTTCATCAATTTGTCCTGAAACAGTTAAGAACACTTGTCTACCAAAGAAATCTTTTGAATAGTCAACTTTGCCGAGTTCGGCAATTTTATCTAAGTCGAGAGATGTTACTTGGAACATTGAGCCAGCGCCTTCACAGTCACTTTCCGTTATAATTGGAGTGTTACAATACACAAAGTCGTTTTCTTGATAGAATTTATGAATTGCATAAGCAGCAACTGACCTGATTCTGAAAACAGCGTTAAAAGTGTTTGTTCTTGGACGCAAATAGTTCTTTTCTCTTAAAAATTCAAGAGAATGACCTTTCTTTTGAAGTGGATAATCGCTTTGAGATGTTCCAGCAACGACAACTTCGTCTGCGTTGATTTCATAAGATTGTTTTGCATTTGGAGTGAGAACGACTGTTCCTTCAATTTCAAAAGATGCACCTGTAAGTTGAGAAACAATTTCGTTATAGTTTTTAACTTTTTCATTTTCAACAACAATTTGACAACTTTTAAATGCTCCATCGTTTAATTCAATGAAAGCAATGTTTTTGCTATCTCTAATTGTTCTTGCCCAGCCACAAACTTTAACTTTTTTGCCGCTAAATTCTGCGTATTGTTCGTTTAATGTTTTTATTTTTGTTCTTTTCATAATTACTCGTCCTTTTTTATTAATTGTATTCCAACTTCTCTTAAGAATTTATCGTCAATTTTGCTTGGTGAATTCATAAGCAAATCACGAGCGTTATTATTAAGTGGGAACGCGATAATTTCACGCATTAACTCTTTGTTTGCAACAATCATTAAAAGTGAATCGAAGCCAAACGCACAACCGGCATGAGGTGGAGCGCCATAAGAAAAAGCATTATACAAAGCACCAAATTTTTGTTTTACAACTTCTTCGCCGTAACCAACTTTTTCAAACACTTTAAGCATAACTTTTGGATCGTGGTTTCTAACTGCACCGCTCAAACATTCGTGTCCATTAATAACCATATCATATTGATATGCAACAATTTCAAATGGGTCTTTTGTATCTAACTCTTCAAGAGTTGCTTGTGGCATACTGAATGGGTTATGACCAAAGTCTATCTTTCCTGTTTCTTTATTTTTTTCAAAGAATGGGAAATCTACAATCCAACACATTGCGATTTTGTTTTTATCAATGAGTTCTAGTCTGTTGCCAAGTTCGTTTCTCAAAACATTTGCAAGTTTTGGAGCCATTTCTGGGCTATCTGCAACCATTAAGATGCTTTCGCCGCCCACAAGGTTAAATTCTTTTATTAAATGTTGTTTATCTTCTTCACTCAAATATTTTACGATGCTGCCAGTGAATTCGCCGTCTGCGTATTTGATATGAACGCAACCTTTGCCTTCATAAGCAACAATAACTTGACCGATTTCGTCATACCATTTTCTTGATTTATCACCGCAGTTAGCACAAATCGCTTTGATAGTTTTATCTTTAAATAAACTAAATTCAGTGTTAGCAAATAACTTTGTTAAATCGTGAACAATAAGTGGATTTCTTAAATCTGGTTTATCGCTACAATATTTCTCCATTGCTTCGCGATATGGAATTCTAACAAGTGGAGCAGTTGAAAACTCTCTATCTGGTGTTAATTCTTTAAACAAACTTGTTATAAATTCTTCGCAAGTATTCAAGACATCTTCTTGTGTTGCAAAAGACATTTCCATATCAATTTGATAGAATTCGCCTGGCGTTCTATCTGCTCTTGCAGGCTCGTTTCTAAAACATGGTGCAATTTGGAAATATTTATCAAAGCCAGAAACCATAAGTAATTGCTTAAATTGTTGTGGTGCTTGTGGCAATGCAAAAAATTCGCCAGGAGCATTTACTGTTGGAACAATAAAGTCTCTCGCACCTTCTGGGCTTGAATTTGCAAGAATTGGTGTTTGAACTTCTGTGAAGCCCATATCATACATTTTATTGCGAACAAAATGCAACATTTTTGACCTTAACAAAATCAAGTTATGTGTGTCTGGATTTCTTAAATCTAGATATCTATATTTTAATCTCAAATCTTCTCTTGTTGCAGGTGCATTCATAATTTCAAAAGGAAGTGTTGATTGACACCTACCCAAAACTTCAAGAGAGTCAACATCAATTTCAATGTCGCCTGTTGGCATCTTTGGATTTTTGCTTTCTCTTTCAATAACTTTACCGTGAACTGCAATAACTGTTTCTTTGCATACATCTTGAATAAGATTATCGTCTTTTACCAAAATTTGAGTGATGCCGAAGTTATCTCTCAATGTGGCAAATGTTATTCCCCCAAGTTTTCTGATTGAGTTTACCCAGCCTGCAAGTTTAACTTCTTTGCCGGCATCTTCAATCCTGAGCTCCCCGCAATCGTGTGTGCGATAGCAATTTTTAAATATCATAAGTACTCCTAATAAATTGCAATTAAGCAATATGTGTAGTCATGGTTATTTTATAACAATAATCGTAAGATTGCAAGAAAAATTTATTTATTTTTTTGCCTCATATATCACAATTTTTGTTTGAATTAATCATATATATACAACATGAATAAAATTTGGCTTTTGATGATGCTTCTTGGCACCGCCGCCTTGCTTGTTGTCAATCCGTCAGTGACTGTAACAAGTATGATTGACGCATCAAGCAGCGCCCTGGAATTATGTTTGAGTTTGTGTGCCGTATATGCGGTTTGGCTCGGTATTCTTGAAATTTTAGAGCAAAGCGGACTTTCTGCAAAACTTGCAAAACTGATAAGTCCATTAATTAAAAAATTGTTTCCGCACGCGAATTTAGAAGTGCAAAAAGATATTGCAATTAATTTATCAGCAAATATGTTAGGGCTTGGAAATGCCGCCACACCTTATGGCATAAAAGCAATGCGCGGACTTGACGATGGCAGCGGAGTTGCTAACACTTCCATGATAATGTTGATGATAATAAACGCGTGTTCTATTCAACTTATACCCACAACAACGATTGGACTTCGCGCCGCAGCAGGAAGTTCGAGCCCTGCCGACATCATTCTTCCAACGCTTATTGCAACCATAACCGCTTGCCTTACAGGAATTGGACTTGGACTAATTTGCAACAAGATTTATTCAAAAATTAAGCAAAAAAGGAGTAAAAATTGAGTTTTTTTGCCATTTTTTCAACAATTTTGGTTGTTTTGCTGTTTATTAAAAGAAAAATAGGACTTTTAATTTGCAGTTTATTGGTCATTAGCGGGCTACTACTTTTTGGAGTTTTATAGTGAGCGTTTACATTGTTCCAATATTTATAATTTTGCTTTTGTTGTATGCAAGTTACAAAAATCTCAACACATACAATATTTTTATCAATGGAGCAAAAGGTGCGATTGACCTTGTTGTTTCTATTTTCCCATACATAGTTGCAATTATGATTTCAGTTGCTCTTATGCGGACAAGTGGGTTAACCGACCTTCTAACAAAAGCGGTTTCCCCTGTCTTTAACTTTTTAGGTATTCCGTCAGAAGTGTGCGAACTTGTTCTGCTTCGCCCTTTCACTGGAAGTGGTAGTTTTGCACTTTTAAACGACATTTTTGCAAAATATGGCGCAGACAGTTATATCTCGCGTTGTGCATGCGTTATTATGAGCAGCAGCGAAACAGTTTTTTATGTTGCAACGGTTTACTTTTCAGGAACAAAAGTCAAAAAGCTTTTATATGCTATTCCTTGCGCCCTTATCGCTTCGCTTGTCGCCGCCATTGTTTCATGTTTGCTCTGCAAAGTTATGTAAAAAAAGAGCCGCTAAGCTCTTATCTTATTCTCGAAATAACATCGGACAAGTATTGACCAGTTCTAAGTGAAATTTTATAAGGATAGTCAAGCCTATCAATTTGGTCAATAAATCGATCCCAATTCTTCATAAATTTATCAATATATTCAGGAGAATTGCCTCTCTTTATAAATCTCTGCCTATATTCGTCTTTGCAATGTCCTTTTGGATAGACAATATAAAATTTTAAATTTCTAGACATGAGTTCGTTAATCACAACATCGTGTGTTGACACGAAAACATAATTATATTTTTCGCAAAGTGCTTCTGCGCAATCAACATAAACTTTCTCCCAGTTTTCCCTGAATGCCGCAGAAGGCAAATCGTAATATGTCGCATTTTGATAGTATGGAACATACTTGTTAAAATCAGTTTTACCAATGCCAGCAAAACCACTGATAATTATACCTTTCTTTTTTTGTAAACCAATATATTCTTGCATACCAAACTCCTATTATTATAATAATTTATTTTATAAAAAAGTCAATCACAAATTGCAAATATTCTCTATTTTATGATATAATTAAATTAGGAGAAAAATATGACAACACTTGAAATTTGTTTATTGGCTACGACCTTTGTAAGCATATTAGCGCTGATTTTAACCATTTTATTTAGCAAAAAACAAAATAAATATAATTTTGACAAAGAATTTTCACGCTCTCGTGAAGAAATGGACAGAAATTTTAAAAATTTACGAGAAGAACTTTCTTTTTCTTTAAAATCGACAAGAGAAGAAATCAACACAATTTTGGGCGGCAGAATTAACGATTTCACAAAAGCAAATGAAAGTAAACTTGAAAAAATCAGAGAAACTGTTGAAGAAAAATTAGACAACTTACAAAAAGACAACTCAGAAAAAATTGAAAAAATGAGATTGACAGTTGACGAAAAATTGCATGACACTCTTGAAAAACGCCTGGGCGAAAGTTTTAAACTTGTAAATGATAGGCTTGAAAGCGTGTATAAAGGTCTTGGCGAAATGCAAAACTTGGCTGTTGGCGTTGGCGATTTGAAAAAAGTTTTAACAAATGTAAAATCCCGCGGCAGTTGGGGCGAAATTCATTTGGAACAACTTCTAAGCCAATACTTAACGGAAGATCAATATGTAAAAAATGCAAAAACAAATCCAAAAAGCAAAGATTTTGTTGAATTTGCTGTTAAAATTCCAAGCAAAGTTGACGACAAATTTGTTTTGCTACCTATTGATAGTAAATTCCCAATTGAAGACTATAACAGACTTGTTGAAGCACAAGATAGTGGCGACAGCGCACAAATTTTGGCATGTCGAAAGGATCTTGAAAGAAGCGTTAAAAAACACGCAATGGATATCAGTTCAAAATACCTTGCTCCACCCTATACAACAGATTTTGGCGTTATGTTCTTACCAACTGAAAGTTTGTTCTGCGAAGTTTTGAGAAATACAAGTTTGATGGAAAGTTTGCAACGCGATTATAGAATTACAATAACTGGGCCAACAACATTAACCGCATTCATTTCAAGTTTGCAACTTGGATTCCACGCCCTAGCAATAGAAAAACAAACAAGCGAAGTTTGGAAAGTGCTTGCGAGTGTAAAATCTGAATTCGGCAAATTTGGCGATATTTTGGCAAAAACTAACAAAAAAATACAAGAAGTTGCTAACACAATGAAAGAAGCGGAAAGCAAAACTAGAAATTTGGAGCGAAAACTTAACAAGGTTGATAGTCTTTCATACACTCCAACAAACGAAATTGATGCCATAGAAGCACCAAATTCAGACGATAACGAATAACATATTTTTGTTAAAAATACACAAAATGTTTTGACAATTATATATAATTTGTTGTAGTATTATAAATAATAATAAGTAGGAGTAGGATAATGAAATCGAAAAAATCAATTATAGTTTTCCAAATCATATTCTTAATCACACTTTTTCTCGCCGCAATAGCGCTCGGTGCTACTGGGGCTTACTATCGTTCAAAAAGGTCTGGAGATGGCACTGTTGTATTCAATAAAGGCCTGTATTATTCTATTTATAATTTGTCAGTTGACTCAGCTGGCACAATGATATCAGAAGGCAACATCTTGTATTACACAGACGGAACAACTGCAAATAATTATGCTGGATTTAAAGATATTTCAATTGGACAAACAGAAATTTATCAAGTAGCAACCCCCTTCATTAGAAAAGAATCTAAAACATTGCCATTTTATGTCCGTGCAAAACTTGAATATGTGATGTATACAGAATCCAGTGGAACATATACAAAAATCACAAATACCAAAGCAATAACAAATTTAAAAACCCAACTTTTTACAAACGGAGTTGAACTTGAATTTGATAGTGCAAGTTGGATTAAAAATAATGGTGGCTGGTTCTATTATGTAGATTCCTCCAAAAACTTAAAAGTTATTGACAGTTCAATCACATCAGACATCAAACTATTCACAAGCACAACAGCATCAAACGGAAATTATTATTCCACATTAAAAACTGGTGAATGGGATACCCTTAAAGGCGGACCTGAGGCTACAATAGATGGCACAACATACAAACTTGCAAAACTTGATATTAATTTGACAATTGAATCAATTCAAGCCGAAGGTGTTGAAACTTGGAATTACAACACTGCTGCAAACGGAAATAACATAATCGTTGACAATGTTGATAACATAATTAAAGATTCATCAGGCAATCAAATTGAAACTACAACCGACTTGGTAACTGGTCAAACTTACACAATAACCGACCCAGAAGGAAATGGCTTTAAATTTGTTTATTATTTAGACGAAGATAACAAAAGTGCAAGAATAACTGGATATACAGGCACACCAACAGAACTTGTTATTCCAGACTCCATTTATGTTAACAACAAAGAATATAAAGTTACAATAATCGCTGATGAAGCATTTAATAATTGCACATCACTAACTTCCCTTATAATCGGCAATAATGTAAATCATATTGGATTAAGAGCCTTTGCTGGCACATATATTTACAATCAAGTTGCTGATGGAGATTTCATCTACGCTAATTGTGAAAATGGTTTAAAATGGCTATTAACTTATAAAACAACCAAACCTTCTGGGATTCTTAATATTCCAAATGATGTTGTAGGAATTGCTTTTGATGCCTTTTACCAATGCACAGATCTTTCTGGCGAATTAAAAATTCCTGATTCTGTTAAATATATTAATCAACAAGCATTTTATAATGTAAATAGAAATTATATAGACTTATATATCGGTGATGGAGTCGAAATTATTGGTAAAAGCGCTTTTAGCACCTCCTCTTTCCGTTTACAAAAAATGGGCGCAAATGTTAGAAAAATCGAATCATCAGCATTTAATCAATGCGAAGGCAGATATTGGAATGAAAACTTAGTCTTTCCAGACACTTTGGTTGAAATAGGCGATAATGCGTTTAAAGATTCAGGTATAGTCAATTTTGTAGTTCCTAAAAATATTACTAAGCTCGGAATAGGACTATTTAAAAGTTGCGACCGACTTAAATCAATAACTTTCCATGAAAATATAACTGAAATTGGAAAATGGTGCTTTTCATATTGCAATGCTCTTACGGGTGAAATTACATTACCGTCAAAAATAACTTATATCGGCGAACAACTATTCCAAGGATGCACAGGAATAACAAAAATCACTTTGGGAAGCAATATTACCTCGATTGATAAAGAGGCGTTCAATGGCTGCTCAAAATTAACAACTTTGGTCATTAACACGCCAACCCCACCTACTATTGGAATGAGTGCATTCTTCAATGCAAAAATAACAACAGTTTATGTTCCTGCTGCTAGCGTTGAAACCTATAAAGCTAATAGTAGTTTCAGTTCGTATACAATCTTAGCTATTGAATAAATATAAAAATAAAAAAGAAGGGAATAACCCTTCTTTTTTTATATTCCAAATAAATGTGCAAATTGATCTGGGAACGATGTTGCAAATATGTATAGAGCAAAAGCAAGTAAGAATAAAACTAAAAATATAATTCTGATAAATGACTTCGCAAGCAAGTTTACAAACACCAACGCACCGACAATAATAAGTGCACCGTAGTTTCTTAAAAAGCTTATAAAGCCACCAAACTTTTCAATGTCTATAAATCCTGCCGCGCCTGCTGCAATTATTGAGTCGTTTACAGCCGCAAGAGCCAAAACAATAAGCAATGCGAAACTAGCGATAATTATGATAGTATTTAGAATTTTTTTCATAATCTTTCTCCTTATTTATAATATAACATATATTATTTTAAATTTCAATATCATTTTTGCACTTTAACAATATATTAAGATAAATTGTCAAAAATTACTTTTGAATTAACAAAATTAATTATATAATAGTTTTAAGGAAGAATTATGGGAGAAAAGAAAGATTTTATAAAAGAATTTACAGAAATTTATACATCAAAAATTAACCGTGAAGGAGCAGACAAACTTTTGGACTGGCTTATGAAATCAGATTTTACAACCTGCCCTGCCAGCACGAAATTCCATTCAAATCATGAAGGTGGATTAATTGAACATTCAGTTAAAGCCTATAAACGCTTTGTTAGAAATCTTGTAAAAGAATATGGCGAAAACTGGCAAGATCACATAAGTGAAGAAAGTGCGGCAATTATTGGTTTATTGCACGATATTTGCAAAGTTGGCTATTACAAACAAGAAATGCGCAATGTTAAAGAAGATGGCATTTGGGTTCAAAAACCTTACTACGCTGTTGACGATAAATTACCTTATGGCCATGGTGAAAAGTCTGTTTACATAATTAGCGGTTTCATGAAATTAACACGCGAAGAAGCAATGGCAATAAACTGGCATATGGGAGGATTTGATGCTCGCGTTCAAGGCGGCTCATATTCAATCAGTGGTGCATTTTATGAGTTCCCTGTTGCTTTAATTTTCCATTTGTCAGACCTTGAAGCAACATATTTAGACGAACAAATTTCAAATTAATATATTCAATTTATTAAAAAATCACGAATTAATCGTGATTTTTTATTCTTAGCCATTGAATGTAAATTTCAGAGTTTTCCATTCAGATTTTAAATAGTAATTATTTTCTTTTGGAACAATTTGAATTACAACTTCATAATCGCCCTTTTCTAATTTTCCATTTAAAATTAGTTTGTTATTGGATATTTGTGCATTGTTTAAACTTATTTCAGTTCTAACACCATTTACAACTTTATATAACTTGATATTTATACCAAAACTGAATGACATACCAGTTGTCCAAGTAAATATTGTTTGATCCAACTTACTATCGTATGTAACTTTACCTCTTGCCGCTTTTGAAGTATCTGGCTTAAAGATTACAGTTCCATAAGTTTTTGCAAATGACGAAATATAAGTAGTTTCGTCTTGCTTATAACCATTTGCTTTAACTGATACGGTTGCGCTGGTATACATTGTTACATTAACTGGCCACAAATATATTTTGCCATTTTCGTAATACATGTCTGTTTCAAGTCCCTTGTCGAGTTCAATGACGCTTCCATTTGAAACTTGTGTTACGCGTTCTATTTGATAATTATTTCCAACTTTTTTGATTACATAATTATAAACAAAACTTGCTATTTCAAATGTAACAGTGTATGATGTCGCACCTTCTTGAACTTCAAAGTTCACATAACCATTGTTTAATGAAATTGAACTTATTGAGTGTAAAACTTTGAAATCAACTTGTTTACTTACTGCACTGGCAAGTTCGACATTATCTCCGGCAATCTTAATTGTAACGCTGTAAACAGCATCATTATCGCCGTTCAATTTCGCTAGTGATAAATCATAAGATTTTTCTGTTGTTGTTATTGTTTTTAAAACTTTAACACCATTGTCTTCGCCAGTAATGTAAATAATGTATTCATTATCGTCACTTGTGTCTGTCCAAGTCAATGTATCTTGATTAATTTGTATATTGCCAATAGTGTTTGCTTTCAATGTTAATCCAGTTTGTTCAACTTCAACTGACGATATGAAATATACGCCGTTTACGCTAGCATTTGGGCCAACACTTTGGAATGTTATTTTATAACTTGAAATTTCATTTATAACAGCATCAACATCTTTGCCAAGTTTAACCGCCAATTCGTTTAAGTCTAATAGATAAGATGTAGCGTTTGACAAGTAAGTCAAAATTTCGTTATCGTTTTGATCTTTGATTGTAACTCTAAATTGTTCTGCGTTAGTAACAATATCCCAAACGAAAACACCCTTTTCAAGTCTGACATTTGGTTTTGAAATTTTATAAACTCTAATAGCATTTGCTGTCCATTCGCCTGGTATTGCAAATACATCTGAGCCTTGATTTGTTGGCATATATCTGATATTTAAACTATGTTCCGCATCAGCAATTTTGTCATAAGCTGCTATATTGAAGCACCACATCAATTTGCCACTTGCTTGTGTTTCAAAGTAAACAGCATTTGTTATTTCGCCATTAATTGTAAACCTGTTATTTATGTATTTTATTTCATAAATATATTCTTCGCCATTAACTATGCTCTTAATTTGATAACTGCCAGCATTTTCAATGTTTTCCCATTTAATAATGCCATTTTCAATTATCATTGTTGCTTCGCCTTGGATAGTGTAAACATTTTTAATTGCGGATTTTAAACTAGAAATGTAATAAGTGTTATTTCCCCTTGCCACAACAAATATTTGAGAAATTATTGCTGTTGGGTCTTTTGCTTTTAACAAGTTTTTAAGTTCGCTAAATGTTATATTTGTACTATTTCCCAAAGTTGTTGCAAGAATTGTAACTGCGTTCTTTCCTTTGCCTAATACAAAATATACATCGTAGTAAATTTTGCTAAGCAATGAATTATCGTAAGTAACACCTGTGAATGTAAGCCCATTTGCTTCCGTTAGCGATATATCTAAGGCCCTATTCAAGAATTCAAAATAATTTAAAACTTCGCCGCCAATTATTATTGATTGCGCGCCTTCAATCTTTAAATTTTTAAATTCTGAATTTATATAATTATCAAAAGTCGAACCTAATTGTCTGTATTTAATTATTATTTTGCCTGACGCTTTTAAAATGTTCTTTTGAGCATCAGTTAAGTAATCGTCAATAAATTTTATGCTGTCATCATTTATCAACGCTTTTGCAGGAAGAATCGCCGATGTGAGTTCATTCATAGCCAAATCGTAGAATCGAAGTTCAATCTTACTATCTACATTTTCGACTTTATAATAATCGTAAGTGTTGGAATTTTTCCAGTAAATCACGCCGTTGATTAATACTAAGTCTCCTGGCTGTCTAAGTTTTGTAAACTCACCTTCGCCAAAATCACTAGCAATTATGTAATTTTTGCTTAATGCAGATAAGTTCTCGCCAGGTTTCAATTCTGTAACATTTCCGAACGCCACCATTTTGAATGAAAATTTGTTTTGTGATGTTAAACTTTCAAATAATGAGTTAGGTTCAAAACTACCATTTAACAAGTTTTCTGACCATGTTGAAACGCCAGAATTTACATACAACATTTGATAGTATGCTGCGTTGCCGTCTTGCGTCCAAACAATTTTACCATTTTTGATAACTGTTGCGGGTTTTAATAATTTTGTAAAATTCAAAACATCAACATTTTGTGAAGATAAGTTGATATTGCCGCTCAACGAAGTTTTTTGAACTTGAATTGTGTATTCTGCCGCTTCAAGCGATGATGGCAATTTCAAGCAAACTGCACTTGAAACATAATTTCCTCCGCTTGTTAAATTATTGAATGCAATATCAATGTAATATGCGGCAACTTCGCCACTCTTGGTCTTAATTGTTCTCCAACCATCGTCATAAATTTCTGTAGTGGTTGTGAATTTCGGCTTCAATATTATTCTGACAGTGCCTTCTTGTGCAAAAGTTGCATCAACCCATTCCCAATTAAAGTATGTTTCAATATTTCCAGAAATTAATTTGGTCTGAGTTAAATAGAACTCGTCATTTTCAATATCTATTTGGTAAATTCCAAAACTCTTTTCGTCAGTTTTATCAGAATTAACAGCCAAATATTTTTTGCCGTCTTTGTTTACAACTGTGCCAGTTTGAACAACATAGTTTGCGCTTGCTAGACCATTATTTGACGCCAAAAGTTGATAGAATTTTTCAACCATTTCATCACTGTAATTTACATATTCCGAATACAAGAATGAATTTGAATTTATATTGATTAGGAAATCTAAATAATCAAGATTTATATCAATATTTTCTAAATTCTCATCAATAACGAACTTGCCATTTTGAATTTTGAATGAATTTGGTTTATTAAATTTGTAAACATAAACGATTTGATAATTTGAAGAAATAATATTTTGTGTAGGGTCACCAACAAGTTTGAAATTCAAAGTGATATATCCTGACAAATCTTTTAAATCAAAAGTATGAACACTTGGTTCAAAGTTGTATATGTTTCCGCCAATATTTATTCTATATTGTTTCAACAAACTTTCTTGTGCAAAAACGCTCCAAGTTAGCACGCCGTTAGGATTTGTTATAACCGCTTGATTGTCTAACTTTTCGCAAACGAGTTCAACAAAATCTGAATTCAAATAGATTTCTGATCCGCTTGTATAACCTTTGACAACAACTCTAATTCTAACATTTCCAGCCGCCAACATTTCATCTGTTATTTCAAATCTTGCATTTGTAGATGAATAAACTTTTGGAGTTTGGAAATTATCTTGTGAAATATAAATAATAAATTCTGCGGCATCACTTGACCATTCGATGTATGTTTTATCTGTTAAACTATCTTCAGTTAAATGTAAATTTTCAATAGAATTTGCTCTCTTGAAATTAACTACAACTTCGTCTGAATTTATGAATCCTGTTTCACTAGTTAATGCATAGATTTCAATATCCGCAAGTGTTGTCCATTCGTATGGCAAATACAAATATACGCCTTCTGCAGTTTTTGAAAACTCCAACCTTTCGCCATTATATACCGCAACAAAAGTTGCATTTGGCATTGCAGAAATTGTTTCGTTTGTTAATACAATTCTATTTCCTAAAATGTCTGCAACATAGCTAAACTCTGGTTGTTTAAGTTTGGTTATATTTTCAACTTCAAGATTGCTTGGTGAAATATAATATTCTTCATCGCCTTTAAGTGACCAATTTATACTAATTTCGCCAGCGTTAATTAATTTATAAATATCAACGGAAAATTCAATTTCGTTTTCTGAAATATTTTTAATTAAATTAATTTCAACGGAATTTAATTCATTTTTTAATATATTTATTAAATTATTTTCTAAATTAATTTCAAAAATACATTTTTTTGAATTTTGAACAATTTCAAAATATATTTTATTTATTTTTTCTAAATAATTTTTATTTATTTTTAAATTAATTTTCCCGCTATTTTCTTGATTAAATATTGCATTATTATTTTCAATATTTTCTACATATTTATAATTATTTTCTGTTGAATTTTTTGAAGAAATATATAATTTTAAATTTTCATTTGAAATAGGTTTTGCAAATACAGTAAATCTATAATCACCGACTAAATTTGTAAGCGAAACGAAATTCGTTATAAAACTCTTTATGTCGAACGCTGTTGCATTTTCACCTAATTCATTTGTTAGATTAAATGTGAAAGTTTGAAGAACGCTCGCGTTATTTAATCCTAAATAATCCAATGTTAAAATCAAATTATAATCAACGCCTTCGCGAACATAATCAATTTCAACACTATCACCATTCAATGTGACATTAGGTGTTGACAAGCGAGTTAATTCAACTTGTGACCATTCACCAGCCATATAAAATTTGTTTTCGCTGTCAAGCCCGTCAACAATAGTTGAAATATTTCTAACAACAAAAGTTAATTTTTCTCCACTTGAAAGTTCTGGCACATCAGTTAATAAATTTGAATAAAGTGTTCCATTTATAAGTGCTTGCTTTTCATGCAAATTTAATTTACCGTCTTCGCTTAATAAAACTTTATCAACCGCAATTGCTTTCTCAATATAAATTTTGCTTGATGTAAAGCTCATTTCGTATTGCTCTGAGCCATCTGCTGGTTTAGCAATTATTGAAAGATTTTGCAAACCTTCGCAGAACACCGAACGACTAATTTCAACAACATATCGATTTTCTATGCTTGTTGGTCGATAAGTAATGATTTTATCAGAATTTTGAGAAATTATAATTTCATAATATGAAGCATTTTCAACTTTATCAAATGATACTAAAATCTTGCTATCATTGTTTGGGTCAACGCCAATTTGAATGTTTGACGGAGTGTTAAGTCTAACCAAAATTCTTAAAGTAACTGTTGTTACATTTGAATTTAAGATGTTTTTATCATTACCTAAATTAATAATTTTAAATTCGTGCGAACCTGCATTCAAATTTGAAATATCAAAATAATTTTGATTTATTTCTACATAACTGCCGCCATCAACTGAGATTAAAAATCTGCCTTGACTATCTTGTGAAGCAAATCTCAAAATAGTTGAATCTTCGTTGTATTCTATTGTGACATTTTCTGGACTGCTTAATTTGTTAACACGATAGCCGACGACTTCTGACTGCAAAATGTTGCTTTGTGAACTTGTTGCATAGAACTTAAAATTATATTGTCCAGCGTCAGCAAAAACAGAGTCCACATTACCCAAAGTGAAAACAACTTTATCTCCATCTATGACATAAGAATTATATCTAGCAATTTCAACATTTGAGCCATTTGATGTTTTTTCTAAAATCAAAATATAGCCGTCTGCATTGTCAACCGTGTTAGAACTTACAACAGACAACCTCTCCTTTGTAAAACTATCAGTTTTGATTTCATGTTTCACATCTTGAAGCATATTTAATTTAATTATCGTCACATTGCATGCTTCAATATTGACATTTGATTTTAAATAGTTATCTCTTGATGATTTTGCAATAACCGTAACAACATACTCGCCCTCATTATCAAAAGTGATGTTGTGACTCGTTGTTGAAACTGGCATATTGTATATAATTTCACCGGTTGCGACTTTTATAACTTTTATTTCGTAGGTTACATTTGAACCATTAACAACATTCCAAGTGAAATTTATAATTTTGGAGTCCACTTTAGAATAGTTCAATGTTGGAGAAGCAAGTTTATAGAATTCGTAGTTACTATCATTTGAACTTAAAATGTAATTATCATTGTTTTCATCATCGCTACCAAGCGCCACAATATTTAATACATATTTACCAGCAACATTAATATTTTTAAGCGTGAATTTGCCGTAATTCTTGTTGTTGATTGTAACATCATCAATTCTTGTTCGATAAATATTTTCGCTGTTTGGCAAATCTGAAATTTCTTCGCCATTTAATAAGATTTTATAGCCACTTGCATTCAAATTTTTAACAAAAGTTATTGTCATTTCGTCTTCGTTTGTGGATAACTCTGTTTCATAATCAACAGCGGATAACTTTGTAACGGTTATTATTTGAGTATCGGCAGAAAGATAAACTGCATTATCTTCCGTTTTTGTAATTCTGACTTCAATTTTGTATTCACCAATATTTGCGACTTCAACTTCCACGCTGCCAGTTATTGCAGAAATGCTTTCTGTAATGTTGGTTGTATTGCCGTTTTTAATAGTCAACTCAATATTGCCGCCAACTTGATTTGCGTTTAGTTCATATTCAATTCTTTTTAGGTCTGAATTAAACTTAGTTTTTGCAGTGCCAAATTTTACAATTTTTTTGAAATTTGCGGCATCGGAATCAAGATAAAAATTAGTATTTGTATTTTCTTTTTGCGATGTAACCTGGAATTGATATTCTCCTGCTGCATTTAAATTATCCAAAACAACTTCAACATATTGCACAGAATTTTTTGTTATAATGTTTTGTTCACAATCGACAGGTTCGCCGTTTAAATAAACTTTGTATGTGTTTTCACCATAAACCCAAATAAGTTTAACTGAACTATCGTTAATCTTTTCAATTTGTAAATTTGTTGGTGTTATCGCTTTGCCCAAAGTAATTGCACTTATATCGGAATTTATGTAGTAAGTTTTAACACCATTTATTGTTTCTTCTTTATTGATTTTCTCAACATAAGAAGTCAAGTTCGCCGTTTTGTCAATTGTCAAAGCAATGTTGTCTGCAATAAGGGCTTCATTTTGAGATGTTAAATTTTGCGATTGCCCATCAATACTAATTGATAAATTAATTTTGTAATCTTGTTCGACATCTTTCCATTTTGATATGATAGATGTTTTATCTTGCTCAAAAGTTACCTTTTCAAGTTTATTTAATTTTATAACTTTTGCTATTGATGTTGTTTTGCCAGACATCATAGCAACAACTGAAATAGTATATTCGCCCGCTTTTGTTGGCCTATATGATTGAGAATAAACTCCCGTTTCATTTTTTAAAATTCTTATTGTTTTATTATCAGCACCTGTAATATTTATTTGGAAATAAATACCATTGCCGTTTGAAACTTGTTTTGCAAGTTCATATTCAAAATTGATTGTGCCGTTTGATAAATCATAAGACAAATTTTCCACAGCGGTTAGTTCGTCAAAAGTCAAAACATCTGACCAATCTGAATTCTGATATGCTGATGAGTTGGACGCGATTGCCTTAACTCTGAATGTCACAACTTTACCAGGTTCAAGAACGAGATTTTCTATCTCTGCAATTTCTAAATAATTATTTGATACAACTTTTGTTGTTGTATTACCGTCAAATGTAATTTCAACTTGATATTGATAAGCCGCTGGAACAGCAATCCATGTCAATTTATTATTTTCTCTGTCCAATTTAAGATTTGAAGGTGCAGTTAAATTTTGTTTTGTTTCAACAACTTGAATATTTATTGATGCAGTTTTCCCGTTCTGTGCTTTCGCATAAACAACTGCACTGCCCGCTTTCAATGCAACAACAGTGTTTGTATTTGGGACAACATAAACAACCGTATTATCACTTACGCTATATTCAATTTCAAGTTCAGCATCTTTTGGCGAATATTCCAACTCTAAATTATAACTATCGCCAACAGTCATATAAATATCTTTTTCTTTAAAAGAAATGCTTTCAATTTGTGATTGTCCACAAGCCACAAAAAGAACGCTCATTAAAATTAATAAACAAGCAACAATAACACTTTTAAACTTTGCCATGTTACCTCCTCATAAGTTCACTTTTCAAATATTATTTTAACACTAAAACTAATATTTATCAAAACAAATTAAAATATATAATATATAAATAAACTTATTATTACAATTAAAAAATTTTTTGACAAATTTTATTATAATAATTGCAAAAAAATTAAATTTCTATTATAATTCCCCCATAAGGAGTTAATTTTGAGCAAATTTATTTTATCCACCGACACTTGCTGCGATGAATTTAAGTGCAAATTAGACGAAGAAAATATCTCTTATATTCCAATGTCCTATATCTGCGAAGATGAAGTTTTTCAAGACAAATCAAATTGCTTAGAAGACTATGAAAAATTTTATAACGACATGAAAAATGGAAAAATATTTTCAACAACAGGCCTAAATGCTTTTGAAATTAGAGAATATTTTGAAAATTTGATAAAGAAATATAACTCAGATATTTTGCATATTTGCTTGTCATCTGGCCTATCTGGAACATATAATATCGTCCAAACTGCCGCAGATGAAATTAACGAAAATTCTGAACATAAAATTTATGTTTTTGATAGTTTGTCCGCTACACAAGTTCAAAATTTATTGTTAAAATTCGCAAAAACCTTGCGCGATAATGGTTTAACAGCAAAAGAAGCACTAGGCAAATTAATCGCAGAAGTTCAACACTTTTTCGCATACTTTTTCTTAAACGATTTAGACTCTTTAAAACGCGGAGGAAGGATTTCCGGAATGCAAGCAATGATGGGTAAAGCGCTTCAACTCAGACCGCTTTTAACCTTTGATAGCGATGGTAAGTTAAGAGTTATTGAAAAAATAATGGGCACAAAAAAAGCGATAAAAACCTTGTTTGACAAATTTGTTAGCCAATATGATGAAACAAGTTCTTGCCCAATTCAACTTGCTTTTGCTGGCGAAAATTATATTGCTGATTTGAGAAAAATGATAATGGAAAAATTCCCAAATGCAAACATTCAAGAAGGTCCTGTTGGCCCTGTTATTGCCAGCCACACAGGCCCAGCATTAACCGCCGTTATCTTCTATTCAAAAGAAAAAAGAATATAAATGCTAATAAATTCGCTATTTTACAACAAAAAAACTACTTTTTTAAGTAGTTTTTTATTTTTTATATATAAATCTGGATAAATATAAACATTTTTCATAAATTCCCCCTTAATTGTTGATATTATAATATATTTTTAATATTTGTCAAAAAACATTTTATTTAATTTTTAATTGACAAAATTTAGCATATTTGTTTTAATAATTTGAAGGTAAACGATGGGAAATAACACAAAATATTTATTTGTAATCGACATTGATGGCACACTTATTAACACCGGCGACAGTGAAATCAAAAAAAATATTGTTGATGAGATTGAGAATTTAAAGTCAAAAGGACATATTTTCACAATCTCAACAGGCAGAAATTTAAATAAAATTTTAAACATCAAATACATGGAAATTTTTGACTATATTTCAGTGCTTATGGGCAGCGGAATATATCATACAACCACTAAAAGTTGGATTAAAAATTCTGATCCTTTAAATCTTGAAGAAACAAAAAAATTAATAGAATACTTATCCGAGAACAATTTATTTTGGGCTTACAAAGATGATTGCTGCGAACAGACATTATCAGATAACAAGCAAGAACAAATAAGATTTGAAGCACAAAAAGCTGATGAATCTGAGTATATAAAAGATTTAAACGAAGGCAATATAAAGCAACTTTTGTTCAGATCACACTTGCCCGAAAAAGTTAAAGCAGAGTTTAAAACAATAAACTTTTTCGATATGCCAGACAATTATTCAGACGCATCAAATATTTCTTCTTCCAAGGCAAACACAATTAAATTTTTTAAAGAAAATTTTCCTGAATACACTATTGTTGCTATCGGCGACTCTGATAATGACATTCCGATGCTTGAAACAGCAGACATTTCTATCGCCATGGGCAATGCAAAGGAAAAAATTAAAAAAATTTGCACATTTACCACGAAAGATATAAACGATAATGGCTTAATTTATGCATTTAAAAACATATTAAAAATATAAAAAAACGCTCAAATTGAGCGTTTTTTACATATTTGATTCAAGATTTTTCAAAGAATTAATTTTATTTTCGATTTTTATTAATTTGTCATAATCGAAAAATTGCATATCAGTCATTTTTACTAAACTATATTTTTCGTTAATAAGTTTCATATCCTTCAGCAAATATTTTTCTATTTTATTTTTTAAGTTACCATAAACAAAACGACTAGTGATTGGAGTGTAACTTAGAACCTCTTTTCCGTGTTCTTCATCATTAAAAAGTGGTTGAAAAATATTTTTCATAAAGCCATTTCCGTTAAATAATTTACCATCATCTATTGAATAAAAGCCGTTTTCTGTGGATAAGTAGAACTTAAAATCACAATTATTCTCGCAATAAGCAAGACGCCTTGCTGAAACACCATTTTGTTTTAAGTAATTTACAAAATTATTTGATTCCATATTATCTCCTTAAATCTGATAAATTATAGCATATTTAGAGATATTTTGCAATAGTGAAAGGCAATTTTAATATCACTCGGTAAAAAATACAACTTGGCAAAATATCAAAGAAGTCAAAAAACTTAATAAAATGCAAAAAAAAAGCACCCTTTCGGATGCTCTTAAAGGTGCACTGGCAATGCCCTATCTTTCCGGACCGTCTCCAGTCAAGTATTTTCGGCGATGAGAAGCTTAACTTCTGTGTTCGGGATGGGAACAGGTGGTTCCTTCTCTCCATGGTCACCAGCACTGGTATAATAAATAACTTTTCAGTTATGAATTATCGAACTCATTTTGACAATTGAAATAATACAACTTTTGTGAATCAAAGTCAATAACATTTTTAATTTTCTTTGAAGATTTTGTTAAATTTTGCTTAAAATCACAAAACTGTGATCAAGCCCTCGACCTATTAGTATCAGTCAGCTGAACACATTACTGTGCTTACACCTCTGACCTATCAACCTTGTAGTCTACAAGGGGTCTTACTAACTTATGTTATGGGATATCTAATCTTGAGGCAGGTTTCACGCTTAGATGCTTTCAGCATTTATCCTTTCCATACATCGCTACCCAGCTATGCCGTTGGCACGACAACTGGTGCACCATTGGTATGTCCACTCCGGTCCTCTCGTACTAGGAGCAGCTCCTCTCAAATATCCTACGCCCACGATAGATAGGGACCGAACTGTCTCACGACGT
>ERZ779643.123-NODE-123-length-71388-cov-6.144015_pt1 | contig 71388 bp, 93 predicted proteins | sample MGYA00511564_ERZ779643 | MGnify/ENA primary metagenome ERZ779643 (study PRJEB29588, sample SAMEA2147114) | human gut metagenome | biome: human gut; feature: human-associated habitat; material: faeces | place: Denmark | collected 2008/2010 ...
ATGCACTTTTTCTATTATTTTGGCTTTATTTTTATATTTATTTCTTTCAAACTATCCTCCTTGTAATACTAAAAATTATATATAGTATATCATATTTTTTACACTATTTAAAGTATATATCAAAAAATACCAAAATATATTTATTTTTTAACAAATTTATGTTATAATATCTACATATGTAGAGAGGTGGATGATAGTCATTGGCAAAGGAAAATAAAGATAAAAAAATTGGCTTTTTTAGAAAGCTTTTTAAGAACTTTTATCCTACTTATAGATATGATAAAGTAGAAAATATACCATACTCATTAATTGAAAAAGATAATATAAAACTTATAATGATTGATATGGATAATACAATAATAGATTTTAATAAACGTGAATATAGCAAAGAAATAAAAGAGTGGGCTGAAAGAATGAATAGAAATGGTATTAAATTATACATTCTTAGTAATTCAATTTTTGGTAAGCAAGTAAGAAGGATAGCTAGCGAACTTGGTATGAAGTATTATTATAATGCTGGAAAACCATTTTTAAAAGGCTTTTTAACTATACAAAAAAATGAGAATATACAAAAAGAAAATATTTTAATGATTGGTGACCAAGTATTTACTGACATTTGGGGAGGAAATAGATTTGGAGTAAAAACTATTTTAGTAAGACCAATTAATGCAAGTGAAAGAATGCATACAAAGTTTAAAAGACCTATAGAAAAAGTCATACTAAAAAAAATGAATAAAAAAGGAGCTAAATAGCAATGGAATATGTTTCATATGTTATAGCAAGTATTTTAGCTATATTATTTGGTCAGATTGTTGGTCATTTAAACAAAAAAATGCCCCCTGTAGTTGCAGAAGAAATAACTTACAAAGAATTCTTTAAAACATTAAAAACTGGTTTTAAAGTAGATATAATTTTTACTTTAATTTTTCTTATATTATTTAATTTATTTATTTATTTTTTAGGGAATAATGTAACTTCATACTTGTATATGTTTATTTGTCCTGCTCTTGCTCTTGCGTTTTCTATAGATGTAAAGATACAACTTATCCCCGATGAAGTACATGTTTTGATAGTATTAGTAGCAATTATAAATTTAATAATAAATATAAATAATTGGTGGAACTTTTTATTAGGTGCTGTAATAGGTGGATTCATTTTTTGGGGTCTTGGAATGCTTTCTTTATTAATATTTAAAAAAGAGGGAATGGGCTTTGGAGATGTTAAACTAATGGCAGCTCTTGGATTACTTTTTGGAATAAAAAATATATTAGTAATAACTTTAGTCTCATTTTTCTTTGGTGCTATAGTAGGAGGAATAGTATTATTAGTTAAGAGGAAAGAAAATGACGGCTATATACCATTTGGCCCTTTTATTGTTATAGCAGCTATTATTATAATGTTTGTTCCAGCAGATTGTATAATAAATATATATATATATTTTTGTAGTTGGCTTGGAATGAAGATGTCAGATGCAGTTTATTATATATTAGAAAAATTTAATAAAGTATAAATTAAGGAGTGATTGGTTTGAAAATAACAAAATATCATCAATCTTGTCTTTTAATAGAAAGTAAAGGAAAAAGAATTTTAGTTGATCCAGGGAATATATCATATAGTGATGATATGTATGAAAAGTATTGGACAAATATAGACTGTATTTTAATAACACATAAGCATGATGACCATTGCTTGGCTGATGTTATAAATAAAATTGTTATGCGTGACAATGCTAAATTATATGTTACTTTTGAGACTTTAGAAAATCAGCCTTTATATGGTGCAGAAATAATAAAACAAGGACAAATAATAGATATTGGAAAAATTACTATTGGAGTTGTTAGAGCTGAACATGGTTATTTACCATTTATGAAAAATAAATTGGAAGTAAGAGAAAATGTAGGATATATTATAAATGCTGAAGGGAAAAGTGTTTATATAACAAGTGATACTATATGTTTTAAAAATGGTTATACTTGTGATGTGATATGTATGCCATTTAATGGAAATGGACTTACAATGGGAATATACGATGGTAGTTTATTTGCAAAAGCTACTAATGCAAAACTTGTTATACCAATACATCTTGAACATCCAAGTCCAGAAATGCAAGTTGATTTAGAAAAATTAAAAAATAGGATTGAAGCAGAGGACATGGAATATAAATTTTTAGATATAGGCGAAACTATAGAAATATAGAAAATAGTAAGGTATATAGGAGGAAAAATATGAGTAAACAAACAACAATACGTTTACTAATTATATTACCAATAATTATTATACTTATATTATTAATGATGTTAATAGATTTTAATAGAGTAGTTGATAATATGGAACCATTATTTTGTGTAACAAAAGCAGTGTATGAAGATGGCGGTACAAAAGAATATATTGGATTAGGGTATAAAATATTTAATTATAACAAATTAAATGAAGAAAGAATAGTGAAAATTGGAAGTATATTTTCACAATATGAATAAGGAGAGAAAATAAATGAAAAAACCTGAATTATTAGCGCCTGCAGGAAGTATTGAAAAAGCTAAAATTGCATTTATGTATGGAGCAGATGCCGTTTATGCTGGAACAGCAAAATTATCACTTAGATCTAGAGCAGAACTTAATATTGATACTTTATCAGAAACTATTGAATATGCACATAGTATTGGAAAGAAAGTATATGTAGCTTTAAATATATATGCTCATGATGAAAATTATGAAGATATTGAATCTGAAGTAAAAAGATTAAAAGATATCGGGGCTGATGCTATAATTGCAAGTGATGTTGGTGTAATAGAAAAGATAAAAGAAATTGCACCAGATATGCAAATACATATTAGTACACAAGCTAATACCGTTAGTTTACATTCTGCTAACTTCTGGTATAAATATGGTGCTAAAAGAATAATACTTGCAAGAGAATTAAGTAAGGAAAAAATAGAATATATAATGAAAAATAAACCTAAGGATTTGGAAATTGAAATGTTCATACATGGGGCAATATGTTTTGCATATTCTGGAAGATGTTATTTAAGTAAGTATTTAGCAAATAGATGTGCTAATTTAGGAGATTGTGCTCAAAGCTGTAGATGGCAATATAATATAACTGCAAGCGAAGTGAATAATCCAGATAGTGTTATAAATGTTGATTTTGACGAAAAAGGAACATACTTATTTTCATCTAAAGATATGTGCCTTATTAATCAAATACCTGCAATTATAGATATGGGCGTTGATAGTTTAAAGATAGAAGGAAGATTAAAAACAGATTATTATCTTGCAACTGTAGTAAGAGTATATAGACAAGCAATAGATGAATATATAACTTTAAAAGAAAAAGGAAGAGAAAATGAATTTAGTGCAAAAAAATACTATGATGAGTTATTAAAAGTAAAAACTAGAGGTTTATCTGAATTTTATTTTTCTGATGATAAGAATCAAGATATTCATGACTTAGATGGTAAGAATGATAATTTAGAATATGAATATGGAGCTAAAGTTGTTCGAAAATATGAAAAGCTTGGAAATAATATATATATAGTAGAGATAAAGAATAAATTAAGTATTGGGGATAAATTACAGGTATTATATCCTGATAATATTAATTTAAATGAATTTACTATAGAAAAATTATATGATGAAAAAAATGATGAACCAATTGATACAATAAATCCAGGAATTAAAGGGCAATTAGTTAAGATATATATCCCATATGATAATCTATATAAAGGGATAATAATAAGAAGAAAAAAATAAAGGAGGTAGTATATATGTTTTGTAGAGAATGTGGGAAAAAAGTTGAAGATGGTAATAAATATTGTACTGGTTGTGGAGCAAAGATAGAACCAATAAAAATGGATAAAAAAGTTGATGTAGATGAAAGTAATAAAAGTCAAGAGGTAAATGAAGGTAATAAGGCTCAAGATGTAACTAATGCTAGTACTCCAAATCAAACAACTAATGAATTAAAAAAGGACAAAATAAGTATTGGTTTTAATATATTATCATTTTTTGTACCTATAGTTGGTTTAATTTTGTTTTTGGTATATAGAAAAGAAACACCAAGAAGAGCAAATGCGATTGGGATATGTGCAATAATTGGTTATGTCCTTTCTATAGTAGCAGGAATTTTATTAGGCATTTGTCTTAATATATTCTTTTTAAAAGAAAATATAACAAACAGACCTAATAATTATAGATATGAGTATCAATATAGATATAATAATAGATACAATATATAGTGGTGAAGTAAATGAATGATGACTTTTATCAAAGAACTCAGATTATAATAGGTAAAGAAAATATAGAAAAAATTAAAGATATGCATATAGTTATTTGTGGAATTGGTGGTGTGGGTTCTTTTGTTCTTGAAGCTTTAGCTAGAATTGGAGTAGGTAATCTTACAATTATTGATAAAGATGTTGTTGATGCCACAAATATAAATAGACAAATAATTGCATTACAAAGTACTATTGGCAAGTATAAGGTTGATGTTGCAAAAGAACGTATTTTAGACATTAATCCCAAAGCTAAAGTAAAAACAATTTGTATCAATATAACTAGTGATAATATAGATGAAATTATAAGTATTGATGATAATATAGATTATGTTGTTGATTGTGTTGATAACATTGAGGCTAAAATTGCAATAATATCTAAATGTAATAATAAAAATATAAAATGTATATCATGTATGGGAATGGGGAATAAAATAAATCCTCTTGATATACGAGTTTCTGATATATATAAAACTAATACATGTCCTCTTGCAAGGATAATAAGAAAAAAATTAAAAGAGCTTGGAATAAATAAGCAAAAAGTTATTTTTTCAGTAGAGAAACCTATAAAAAATAATTCAAATAGTAATGCTTTAGGTAGTATTTCTTTTGTTCCTTCTGTTGCTGGTTTAATTATTGCTTCTGAAGTTATAAAAGATACACTAAATTTAAATTAAATAAAGTGGCTATAAGTTTTTATAGCTACTTTTTAATTTTAATACCTAATATTTTTAAAAATTCTAAAGCTTGTAACTGTGTTAAAATTACGCCTTTTAGATCCTTTTCATATATAGTTATTCCATCAATTATACAAGTAGATAAATCTATTTTATTTAGACTTGTATTTGATAAGTTGCAAAGATTCAAATTACATTCATTTAATGCTATATCTTTAAAATGAACATTAGTAATTGAAGAAGAATTTAACATACAATTATAAAATTCACTTTGTGATATTGTTGAATAATCTAAGTATATGTTAGATAAATTAGAATCCTTTATATATACATTTTCAAAATAACTACTTTCAAAAATTGTACCTACTAATTTACAATTTAAAAAAGATACTCTTTTTAAAGTAGCTTTTGACATATCTATATTGGATAAATCACAATTTTCAAAGATACAATTATTAAGATATATTTTCTCCATTTTACAATTTTTAAAGCATACATTTTTAAAAAGTGATTGCTTTATTTCTAGTTCTTCAGAGTATATATTTAATATATCTTGATAAGTAACACTTGAATTTTGTATTATATCTGTATCTTCTAATATGTAGTTTATATTTTCTATACTTTCTAATGAATATGGAATTGCAGCTTTTAACATTTTACACCTCGTTATAAGTATATATTTGTGTATATTATTTGTCAAGAGATATAAAACTAAAAAGGTAGTACTTGTTATAAATACTACCTTTTTAATTTTGTTACATTATTTATTTTTCATGATTTTTGCATTCCATAACAACTAAACAATTATGTACAGTGTTAAATGTCTCATATCCATATGTTACAAAAGGGTATTTCTCGATACGTTTTGCAGATATTAATTTAGAAAAATAATCGAGTCGCTCTTTTGGATATGAATCAATTGATATGTCTCTTACTTTTTGACATCCGCCATCACATTCAAGTGCTGCAGATAGATGTTTACATGTCTTTGAAAGTGAACTACAAAGGTGAATTTCTGTAATTTCATTATTTGAAAGTCTTGAATTATTTGGAATTTCGCTATAATAGAGTTTATCGCCTTTTTTTAGAATAAATCCAGGAACATCGGATAACCGATGCTCAATAATTTCATCTTCGGATATTTCTTTTAATGGAAAGTTTTGCTCTATAGTTATCCCATCCTTCTTTTTAAAAAATATAAGACCATCAGATGTAACATTAAATTTCATGATGCATACTCCTTACTTTGAATAAAAATTTTCTTATTCATATGGATTAAGATTAATAAATTATATCACATTATGTAAACAAAATCAAGTGACTTTGTAATAAAATATATTATAATTTTGTAGAAAATGATAGAAATAAAAAGTTAGACTTGCAAAACATTTTTTGCCGTGTTATAATAATAAAGGATATAAAAAAGAAAGGAACTTAAAATGTTAGAATTAAAAAATATATGTTTTAATAGAGATGGTAAACAAATATTAGATAATATTAGCTTTACTATTGATGATAATAAATTTATAGTAATTACAGGTCCAAATGGTGGTGGAAAATCTACTCTTGCTAAAATAATAATGGGAATTGAAAAGCCAGACTCTGGTTTGATTTTATTAAATGGAGAAGATATAACTAATCTTAGTATAACAGAAAGAGCAAATAAGGGTATTGGTTTTGCATTTCAACAACCTGTAAAATTTAAAGGAATAACTGTTTATGATTTAATTAATTTATCACTTGGAAAAAAGGTAAAGTTTTCAGAAGCTTGTAAATATCTTTCAGCAGTAGGACTGTGTCCAAGAGATTATATGAAAAGAGAGGTAAATGCTTCACTTTCAGGCGGTGAGTTAAAAAGAATTGAAATTGCAACAGTTGTAGCTAGAAAATCAGGGCTTACAATCTTTGATGAACCAGAGGCAGGTATTGATTTATGGAGCTTTAGTAATTTAATAGATGTATTTTCTGATATGAAAGATGAGATATCTGGCTCTATAATGATTATTTCACACCAAGAAAGAATATTAAATATTGCTGATAATATTATTTTAATATCAAATGGAAAAATAAAAGAGAGTGGAACAAGAGATGAAGTTTTACCAAAATTATTAAATAATACTAAAACTTGTAAATTTTTAAAGGAGGATATCAATGGATAAAAAATTAAATAATATAGAAAAATTTATTCTAAAAAAGATATCTGATATTGATGACTTCCCATCTGGAGCTTTTAATATACGTGAAAATGGAAGTGGAATTAAGAGGCATACTACAGAAAATGTTAATATTGTATCAAAAACAGATAAGCAAGGAATTGATATAATTGTAAAAGAAGGTACAAAGAATGAAACTATACATATACCAGTTATACTAACTAAAGGAGGTCTTACAGATATTGTATATAACGACTTTTATATAGGTAAAAATGCTGAAGTAACTATAATTGCTGGTTGTGGTATTCACAATGATTCTTGTGAAACTTCTGAACATGATGGTATACATAGATTTTTCTTAGAGGAAGGAGCAAAAGTTAAGTATATTGAAAAACATTATGGGCAAGGTGAAGGAACTGGAAAAAGAATATTAAATCCTCAAACTATAATTGATTTAAAAGATGGTAGCTCACTAGAAATGGAAACTGTACAAATTAAAGGTGTAGATAATTCGATAAGACAAACATTTGGAAATCTTGCTAAGGACACTAATCTTGTTATTAATGAAAAAATAATGACACATGGAGCTCAATTTGCAAAAACTGAATTTGATGTTGTTTTAAATGGTGAAAATGCAAGTACACATGTAACTTCGAGATCAGTTGCAAAAGATGCATCAAAACAAGAGTTTATTTCTAAAGTTAGTGGTAATACAAAATGTTATGGACATGTAGAATGTGACGCCATTATAATGGATAATGCCACTGTAAAAGCTATTCCAGAAATACTTGCTAATAATATAGATGCAAGGCTTATTCATGAAGCTGCAATAGGAAAAATAGCAGGGGAGCAGATGGTAAAACTTATGACATTAGGTCTTAGTGAAAAAGAAGCTGAAAATGAAATTATAAATGGATTTTTAAAATAATAGTAAAAATAGCATGGATAGTCTTCCATGCGATTTCTATTGGTATTAGGGAAAATCCTATGTTATGTATGGATTTTTAAAAGCTTTAAGCGTTTAATAAAATTAAGCCGTGTAGAAATAATAAGCTTGAAGTCGATATTCTGGATGCGGTTAAATCAAAAAATATGAAGTAACTGAAAAAGGAATAAAATGGCTTTTTGACTTATTAGAGAAAAATTGTATTTATGAAAGGAGAAACTTATATGGAAAGACATTTTAATGTTACAGTTTATGTAACAAACAAGGAGGGTAAATTTTTATTTATCCGTCACAAAAAATTACAAAAGTGGTTGCCTCCAGGAGGACATATTGAGGAAAATGAGATTCCTGATGTTGCCGCTCTTCGTGAGGTAAAAGAAGAAACCGGCTTGATTGTTGAATTACAGGGGGAAAGATTTCCAAGAGAAAGTGATTGTGTCAGACCTTATGGGATTCAAATGAATGTTATTAAAGAGGGCGAACATGAACACATGGATCTTATTTACTGGGCTAAACCTATTAATGAAGATGAATTAGTCTTTAACGAGGAAGAAACAGAAAGTATTAATTGGTACAGTATTGACGAAATTTTGAATCCTGACTTTGATTCTTTTGAAGAAACAAAAAAATGGTGTAAGAAATTTTTTGACATCATGAACTAAAAGGACTTAATAGTCTTTTGCCACCCTATATAAGCAACAAATAGGGTGGCTTTTTCATAATTATTTTATAATTTCAATATTTTTAAAGTGATAATATGATATTTTTGTCATTTATTTTTTTATCTAAATAATAACTATTTAAATTTTATATATTTTTTATTAAATATATAGAAAAGTAAATACTCATATGATATAATTTAATTATTAGAGGTATGATTATGGATTTTTTAGAAAAATTAGATGATAAAGTTCTAGAAAAAATAAATGAAATAAAAGAAGAAATAAAAAGAGAGCAAAAGGAAATTTATAGTTTGTTATTAGAGATAACTAAAAGCTTTTCTGATAATGAAAAAGATAAAAAATATAGAGATTCATTATTTGAACGAGTAGATTTATTAAATATAATAATAAAAGAGAATAACAAGAAAATAAATGACCTTAAAAACGGCGAATATAAAGAAAACTTTAATTCTGTTATAAGTGATGTAAAAATAGATGATACTATTTCTGAGGTAGAAGAAATAACAAATGAACTAAAGGAATTAGAAGAATTAAAAAACGAAGAGAGTACAGAAAATATTGAAGAGATTAACTTAAATTTAAATAATGATATTGATGATTTTATAGAAGAAACAATAGAAATATCAGAAGAAATAGTAGAAGAAGATGTGAAATCAGAAGAGCAAAATAATCCTAATGAATCTAAAAAAATTGATTTAAAAAAGGAATTAGAAGATATAGTAAAGCAAGTAAATGGAACTATAAACTCAGAAGAAGTTGTAGAAAAAGTACCAGTACTATTTAGTACTAGTAGTTATACAAAGTCAAATAGTAGAAGAGCTAATACTCAGTTAATTGTTAGAGAAGAAAAAAATTCTTTTTCTGATAGAATAAAAGGAGTATTAAATAGAATTAAAAAATTAATTATTAAGTAAAGACAACTATTTTAGTTGTCTTTTATTTTGTTTATTCATAAATTATAAGTTTGTCTCGCAGGTTGTAAGTTCAATTTTAAATAAAATAAGTAAATAAATTTATATATTCAAAAGAAATTGAAATTGTTACAAGAAATTGAGGGGAAAAGGCGAATATAAATAAAGTACATCCACATAAATTTATAAGAACAATGGCTATTGATAAAAGTATGCCAATAGGACAAGTACAAAAATTACTTGGACATATAAAATAGATACAGCAATGGAATATGCCATGGTAAATCAAAATAATATAAAAAATGCACATAGAAAGTTTGTGAATTAGTTTTTATAATTAATGGAAAAATATAGTAAAAGAATTAACATAAGCAAGCAAAAGTTTTATAATGATAGTAATCTTTTATTTAAAAAGATTATTTTTAAATAAAAATAATAAAGAAAGGAGTGAAAATATTTGGAAAGAAATATTTTTCTAAGTTTTAGACCAGAGTATTTTAGACCAATTTTATATGGTATAAAAAAGTATGAATACAGAAAAAGGTTTTGTAAAGAACCTGTAATAGCATATTTATACCTAAGTTCTCCGGTACAGGAAGTTATTGGGAAAATAAAATTTGAAAAACCATTAATGACTAAGGAATTATTGGACGCTTATTCAGATAATAAAAAAATTAAATCAAGACTTCTTAGATGTTTGGAAAATAAAGAACAATATATAATTCCTATAGTATCATTACAACTGTTTGAGAATCCAGTAACAATTTGTGATTTAAAAAAAATAAGTCCCAATTTTACAATTCCCCAATGTTACTGCAACTTAGAAAAACAAAAAGCCCTTTTTGAATATTTACAATCAAGAACTCTTTTGAAAAGAGAGTTTTGGAATGATCATTCAAAAGTGTTTGAGCAAAATCTAGGTGTTTTATGCAGCGAAATGGAAGAAACGGAAGAATATATAAAAAAAGATAATATATTCAGAAGCAATCCTAAGTATCAAAAAATCAAATGTTCAAGTTTAAAAGAAAGGAAGCATTAGAATGAAGAACGTATATTATCCTTTGGCTGGAATGAACTATATTATTGATAGTATTCCTCAGATTTTAAAGAACAAACATCCAGAAGATAGGAAAGAGATTATTCTCTATTTATCTGCACAGGTAAATTCATATCCGCATATTGGAACATTAGTGAATTTTATTTCGGCATTTGCATTGGCAAAGCAGATTAAAAGTACTTATAATGTGCCCATTAAAATTCGGGTTGAATTATTAGAAAGCGTAACTGGAAAGGAAGAAACAATTAATGGAGTAAAGTACTATAAAAATCTCATGAATGTTGTTGATAAAGATGGTACAACCATTTGTGAAAAATATCTTCCGTATTTTAAGGAAATTTTAAACAAATTATCAACGATGGATGGAATTGAGTACGAAATTATGTTTTTTTATGATTATCAGAAGCAGACATTAGTACGTAAATCATTGTTGGAAGTATTGGACAATGCGGAAATTTTAGGAGAAGTATTAAATCCTAAAGACGGAAGTATTAGATTGAGATTTGAATGTCCCAAGTGTGGACTTGTTGACAAACATAATCATAATCTCAAGGTTATTTGTAAATCCAAGGATAAAATCATTTTGGAAAATGAATGTCCTATTCATGGGAAGCATAGGCTTACAGTAACTGAGAATAATGAGGAAAGATTCGATATGAATGTTCCCTTAAGATACTTGGTTAAAGCGATGTATCTTATTAAAAGTGATAAGCAGAACAATACGCTTAGCGTGATTGTAGATGGTGGAGACTGGTCAGGAATGTGGCCATTAAGAGTTTATATGGAACCATTATTAAAACTTGGATATAGAGAACCTGTGAATGTGATTTATACTCCAACTATTTTAGATTGGTCTGGTAGTAAACTTTCAAAAAGAATGTATGTTGGTAATGCAGCATACAGAGAATATATGAAAGAGGGACTTATCAATTATTCAGAGTTCTATAAGCAGTATGGTGAAATTGGATTTAAGAGAATTTATGATGAAATAAACTTATGGGTTACTGATCCAAAACTATTTATTAGAGACTATACAATTGAATACATTGATATGATTCTTAAGGGCGAAAACATCAATTAAATGCCAAATGTTTTTGAAAAATATCAAATTTAATTAACTTGATATTGAGAACAGTGTTACAAAAAAATGTAGCACTGTTTTTTTGTAGTGTGCCTGGCATGAATAATAGTTAGGTAGTAAAAGACTACTATGGTGCATGATAGTGGCGAACCATTATCCGAACAGCAAGGGCACCCATCGTAGGGTAGAATCTAAAGTAAGCTGTAAGCAAAGTCTCTATCTGACGGGTGGGAATAATATACGAATGCAGGAATAATCTGGGCGAACTTACTAGAAAAAGTAAAACTCAATAACTATCTGAAGGTTACTTAAGTAAAAGTAGCAGATATAAGAGATGTAAGTTATTATTCTTGCCTGAGGAGGTATAGAATTTTGGAAGTATGGTAGCAGTAATCCACATAGATATGAAAATATTATTGGTGATATTAGAGTGAAATATCAGAATTCAGCAGAGCTCATATTAGTAATAAAAATATTGTGAAGAATTGAAAGTTAATTTGATTTTGCAACTGATAGATTAAGTAAGCTATGATGAAAGCAGATAATCTGCGGAGAACACAAAATTCTAGAAGATTGAGTGGAACTTTGAGAATAAAAAGCAAAGATTCTCCTACTTGATTTAACTTTAATATTAAAATTTTATAAAATAGTTGTATTATACAAGGTATTGTAATGTTAATTACAGGAAATCTAATTACAATAGTTGAAATTTTTATTATTTTGATTTCTTAGTTTTTTATGAGGATTAAAATTCCTAGAATCCCAGATAAAATATTAAAAAAACTAAAATGCAAATTATTCTTAGAGTATGGGGTGTTATTTTGGTAATGGTTGGAATTTTATTAATTATTTTCTCAACTATTTATTAATAAATTACAATATATGAGTAAAAAACAAATTAGAAGTTTGTGAAAATAAAATTTACCACTTTTACTTATTGGTACAAGAATGACATGCAAAATAATGTTGTTTTGGCATACTAGTATATTAAGAAAACAGGAGGAGATATTGTATGTTAAGTATCTTAAGTAATTTATTTTCACATATATTGTTATTATTTGGTTATATTTCAAATAATAATTTATTTCCAGAACCCCTTACTAAGACTGAAGAAGAATATTATATTAGAAAGTATCTAGAAGGTGATAAAGAGGCAAAAAATAAGTTAATTGAACATAATTTAAGATTAGTTGCACATATAGCCAAAAAATATTCGTCTAATGAACAAGATATGGAGGATTTAATTTCTATAGGTACTATAGGTCTTATAAAAGCTATAAATAGTTTTAGTAGTGAAAAGAATTTTAAGATTAGTACCTATGCTAGTAGATGTATAGAAAATGAAGTATTAATGCATTTAAGAGCTACTAAAAAAATTAAATCTGAAGTATCTATGAATACAATTATCGGAACTGATAAAGACGGAAACGATATGGAACTTTTAGAAACTCTAAATGCTAATACAAAAGATGCTATTGATACAATATATAATAAAGTGGTAGCAGACCAAGTTATAGATTATATAAATAATGAATTACCAAAAAGGGAGAAATATATAATGGAATTAAGATATGGATTAAATGGATTAAATCCTAAAACTCAACAACAGATAGCTAATGAACTTGGAATATCTCGTTCTTACGTGTCTAGAATAGAGACAAAAGTACAAAATAAATTAAAAAAGCATATAAAATATGAAGAATAATATTTTGTTTTAAATATAAAAATGCAAAAAAAATAAAAGGAAATAAATCCTTTTAACTATAATATAAAAGATAAAGGTAATATAAATGATAAAACCCTTTTCTAAAAGGTGGGCATCCCGTTGTAACCATTAGGATTCTCTATTTAAAGAGCTTTCAACACAAGTTACAATTCCCGATTCCCGTTCAAAATTCTTGTAGATTTTCATATAAATTATTACCTCTATCTATATATATTTTATCATTAATTATAAAAAAAGTAAATACTTATTGTGTTTTTCTTTAAAGCTTTTCTATATTTTTTTATATAAAGTTTTACCTTCTTTTATTGTTTCTAATATATTTATATTTTTAATATCATCTATATTTATTTTTAGTGGATTTTTATCAATAATTATTAAATCAGCTAACTTTCCTTCTTTTATACTTCCTTTTTTATCTTCTTCAAAATATTGATAAGCACTATTTATTGTTACTGCCTTTATGGCTTCTATAACTGGAATTCTTTCATCTTTACCAAGTAACTTACCACTTTTAGTTAATCTGCATGTTGCAGTCCATATTGTTTCAAACATATTAGGTTCTATTACAGGTGAGTCTTGATGTAGGGTAAATATTACATTTTCTTTTAATGTACTATTTGTAGGACTTATATTACTAGCCCTTTCATATCCAAAATTTTTTATATGTATATCACCGTAGTAGAAAACATGGGATACAAAAAAAGATGGAATTATATTATATTTTTTAAGATATTCGATTTGGTCTATGCCAAGTAATTGTGCATGTATCATAACTGGTCTTAAAGATTTAATATCATTTTTATATTTTTCTATACTATTTATATATTGTTCTGCTGCTTTATCTCCATTGCAGTGGGCAAGAAGTTGTAGATTTGAATCTATAGCAGCTTTTACTGAAAGTTCGACATCACTATCTTTCATAGTTCCATATCCAAAATAGTTTTTATCATCAATATATGGAGTTCTCATCCAAGCGGTTTTTCCTTGAGGAGAACCATCTAAAAATATTTTATATCCTCCAATTTTAAAATGTTTATAATATTGTTTTATGCTATTTTTAAATGTATTAAAAAATATTTCTTTATTTTTTACTTCTATGTATGATACTAAATCTATATTTAATATATCATTTGAAATTAGGTTTTCATATATTGGAATTAAAGAAGAATATGTCATACCATCTTGTGCTGTGGTAATACCATAAGATAAGTATTTGTATTGTGCTTTTTCATATGCTTTTAACAATTCCTCTATTTTTGGCATAGGGACTTGCTTTTGGTACTCTAAAAAAGAATTTTCTTCCATGTAACCTGTTAAATCTCCGTTTATTTTTTCTATAAAACCTCCATCTTTTGCAATTGTATTATTTGAGATATTTAATTCTTTTAAAGCTTTACTATTAAATACCCCTACGTGACCTGATTTATGTTCTAAAATTACAGGATTATTTGGTAGAACTTCATCAATAATTTCTTTTTTTGGATGTGCTTTTTCATCTAGATTGTTATGATCATAACCATGAGCTAAAATCCATTTACCATCAACTATATTGTTATCTTCTTTATATATTTTTAGTTCTTCTTGAATTTGTTTAAAATTTGAGCAATTTTCTAAATTTACTTTTAAAAAGTTAGTAGCAACACCGGAAAAATGGCTGTGTGCATCTATAAAAGAAGGCATCATAGTATGTCCTTTTAGGTCTATTATCTCTGTCATATTATCTTTATTTTTTAAGATATCTTCTTTTTTACCAGTAGCTTTTATTATCCCATCTTCTATAAAAATTGCCTCAATATTATTATTCTCTAAGGTAATGAAATCACCATTATAATATATTTTTTTCATATACTAACCACCCATTATAGATAATTATATTATTAACTAACAAATTTTTTTTATACTTTTAGTATTATTTAAAAGATTCGAATCTATCTTTTAATACATTATATACTTTATCTATATCACAATCTGCATTTCCTAAATCAATTATTATATGCTTCCCAAAATTTTTTATATTATTATTGATTCTTTCTTTAATAAAATCATCACTTATTGAAATTATATCATCGATATTATTTAAATCAATACCAATAAATTTTTTTGTATATATTTCATTTTTTGTATTAAATTCTTTATTAATAATATCTATTGATTTTATTTCATCCCATTTTATATTATTAAAAATTGCAAAGTTTGTATTATCTATTATTCCGTCACTTGTTATGCTAAATATTTCTTTAGGATTTTTTAATTGTAAGACTAATGATATAATATTATATCCAAATACAAAAATAAAAACACCGGCAAAAATTCTTGCTAATATAACGAGAAGTTTAACTGGTAGTAAATTAGAAAATATTATCATCAAAATTGATATTACTATTAATATAGCATTATATGTTATTAAATAAAGTAGTTTCTTTTTACTTTGCAATATTGTTATATTTTCATCCATTTAGATTCACCTAAGTATTATTATACCATATATTATACAGAAAAACTATTAATATATTTTAATATTATATAATCTTTTTAGGATGTTAAAAATATATAATAAGGCAGAAAGTATAGATATATATTTATAATTATGGTATAATGTGATTGATAGTACGGAGTGTTGATATGAAAAAGAAAAATATTTATGGAATAATTGTAGTTGCATTAGTTTGTATTGGTATAATATTAGGTGGTAAAGATATTGTAGATAAAAGTAACTCTAATAATTACCAAAATACTAATACTAATGTGGATGAAAGTAATGTTTCTTTAGAAGGAGATATATTAGAAGTTCATTTCATTGATGTTGGACAAGGAGATGGTACACTTATAATACAAGGAGAAAATAGTATGCTAATTGATGCTGGTACTAATGAATCAGCTGAAGCGGTAGAAAACTATTTAAAAGAATGCGGTATAGAAAAACTTGATTATATTGTAGGTACGCATCCACATGAAGATCACATTGGTGGACTTGATGAAGTGATTGAAAAATTTGATGAGGATAAAATTTTATTTCCAAAAGTTACATCTACTACTAAGACATTTGAAAATTTTGTTACAGCTGTTAAGAATAAAGGAAAAAAATTAACTACTCCAGTTGTTGGTGAGAAGTATGAGCTTGGAAAAGCGACTTTTGAGATTATAGCACCAAACTCTGAAAAATATGATAGTTTAAATAACTATTCTATAGTTATTAAACTAACTTTTGGTAATGTTAGTTATTTATTTACAGGTGATGCAGAAAAAGAATCTGAAGACGAAATTTTAAATAATAATATAGATATTAGCGCAGATGTTATAAAAATAGGTCATCATGGTTCTAGTACATCTACTAGTAGTAAATTTTTGGAAGCCGTAAATCCTAAATATGCTGTGATTTCTCTTGGTAAGGATAATTCATATGGTCATCCACATAAAGAAGTTTTAGCAAGACTTAAACTTTCAGAGGCTACTATTTATAGAACTGATACAAGTGGTAATATAGTTTCAAAGACTGATGGTAGCTCAATTGTTTTTAATAAATAGTTTTCTTTAGAAAGGAGAAAATTCATGAAGGGGATAATAGATAGATTTGAAGGTAGTAAAGCTATAATTGAACTGGAAAATAAAGCTAAGTTAGAAATAAAAAGAGACGAGTTACCTTTAAGGGTAAAGGAAGGAGATTGCTTAATTATTAAAGAAGATAAAATTATATTTGATAAAGAGGCAACAAATAATAGAAAAAAATATATAGAAGAATTAACTAAAGATTTATGGGAATAAATTTAAGTTGACAAAAGTTAATAAAAGTATTATAATTAAAAAAACATCAATAGAAACCTTTTTGACTAAGGAGGTAAATATGAAACTATTTGTTTTCTTACTTGTTCTTTTAGGTGTTATGTTTGTTTATGTTTGTATATTGATTTTTGCATTTTTAAAAAAAGTTCGAAAAGTAAATAATTACATTTTTGCAATTGAAATTGTAGAAAGACTTGATTATGTATACTTTAATGTACTTGATTCTTCAAAGGATTATTATGAACATCAAGAATGTGATGATTATTCGGGTTCAAGATATTATTTAGCTAACATTATTATATTATTACTTTCTAATAAGAGAGTAATAAAGGCATTAAAAACAGATTGTGATTGGGTTGACTTTATTGATGCAAAATGTCGGCATAAAGAAATACAAAGTAGGATTGAATATGATTTATGGTTGCATACGGGAATAAAAATAAAGGAGATGTCTATTTGACATCTTCTTTATTTCGTATAAAGAACAATATAAATGGTTGTAATATAGGTAATATTATACTTAGAATTAGTAATATAATTGCAAAGTTAGGTATTTTAAGTTTATATATCTTATATAATAATGCAAAGTATGATATAAATAATAAAAATAATGCAAGAGTTTTGCTAAATGGTAACATACTAGATATGATTAGTAATGGTAATACCAATTCAGTATGTTCTACATCTATTCCAAATAAATTAGTTTTTCCAACAATTTTTCCCTGTGTATATAAACAAAAATATGGTATAAATGCTAAAAATGCATACTTATCTCCTTTGTTTTTTGCCATTTTATATAGTCCTATGGCTCTAAGTAGCCATAAAATAAATAATATAATTGATGCAATAGTAAAGGATATTAGTATTGTACCTGTAATATTTTTTATGTCCATTTGTGTAAGATCAGTTAAATTTAACATTTCTTTTATTTTATTAAATAACATATCAAGTATTTCTGTTATTTTAAGATCAGAAACATTCATTTTATCACTTCCTTAAATTATATTATGGCTTTTTTTCTAATAATTTATTATATTATTTAAATTAAATAATAAAATGTGCAAAAAAAATAAAAAAAACTGTAATACTATTGACAATAGTGAGTAAATATTAGATAATAGATGTATATTATGATATTATCAAGGAGGTGCAAAAATATGGAAGCTATTTTTGAAAGAGTAAAAGAGGTAATTGGTGAACAATTAGGAATAGAAGATTTAGATACAATAACAATGGAAACTACATTTATAGATGACTTGGGAGCTGATTCTTTAGATATAGTAGAGCTTATTATGGCACTAGAAGAAGAATTTGACCTTGAAATACCAGAAGCAGAAGCTGAAAAAATTACATCTGTAGGTGATGTTGTTGAATATATTAAAAATAACCAATAAAATAATTTTATACCATATAAATTCAAATTGAATTTATATGGTTTTTTCTTTCTATATTTTGTTGAATTTTAATAGCTTTTCGTATATAATATACCTTAAGGTGAGAACTAATGAAGGAAGAGGAAAAACTATTAAATTTCGAAGCAAAGTTACAATACATTTTTAATGATATTTCACTTTTAAAAACTGCACTTACACATAAATCTTATGCATATGAAGGCGTATCTAAGGCAAAGAAAAAATATAATGAAAGAATAGAATTCTTAGGAGATGCTATTCTTGAACATATAATTTCAGACTTATTATATAACCATAAGCCGGAATTTTCAGAAGGTGATATGACAAAAATAAGGGCAAGCATAGTTTGTGAAAAATCTTTAACTAAGGCTATGCAAAGAATAGAAGGACAAAATTATTTATATCTTGGCAAGTGTGAAAAATCAAGTAATGGACGTTTTAAAGACGCTATACTTGCTGATGCTTTTGAAGCAGTTATAGGTGCAATATATCTTGATGCAGGTTTTGAAATAACGCAGAATATAGTTTTAAGATTACTTGATAAAGAAATTAAAATGGCTTTAAGTGGAAATAATTCAAATATTGACTACAAGACAAAATTACAAGAAATTTTGCAAAAAAATGGTACAGTAAAGATAGAATATATTTTGGTTGAGGAAAGTGGACCAGAACATGATAAGACTTTTAAAGTAGATTTATTATTTAATAATAACAAGATAGGTGAAGGCGTTGGTAAAAATAAAAAACAAGCAGAACAACAAGCAGCAAAATATGCATATGAAAGAAGAAAATAGAATTGATGTAAAAATAAATATATTAGATTTATTAAAAAACATTGTAAATAAAGAAGAACAGTATACAATTCCAATATTTATACCTCATAGAGGTTGTCCAAATGAATGTGTTTTTTGTAATCAAAGAAAAATAAGTGGAATGCAAAAGAATGTTACTACTAAAGAAGTAGATAATATTATATCTAAATATTTAGAGTACTTTGATGATAATAAAAAAATTCAAATAGCTTTTTTTGGTGGCAGTTTTACTGGGATAGATATAAATTCACAAATAGAATATTTAAAAATTGCAAATAAATATATAAAAAGTGGAAAAGTTGATAGTATTAGAATTTCTACAAGACCTGACTACATATCACCTACTATTTTAAAGGTTTTGAAAAAATATAATGTGAGAAATATAGAGTTAGGTATTCAGTCAATGGACAATGAGGTTTTAAGGCTATCAAAAAGAGGCCATGATAATATATCAGTTATAAGGGCATCTTTATTAATAAGATATTATGGATTTAAACTTGGACACCAAATGATGATAGGATTACCAGGTAGTAATGAAATTAAGGAAATAGAAACTATAAAATCTTTGTTAAAATTAAAACCAGATGAATTAAGAATATATCCTGTATATGTTATAAATCCTAGTGAGTTATATGATATGTACGTATTGGGTAAGTATGTTCCTCTTACTTTAGAAGAGGCAATTAGTAGAACATATGTAGTATTAAGAGAATGTAAAAGAAGCAATGTAAGAATTATAAGGATTGGTTTGCAATCTACTGACGAAATAACATCAAATAACTTAGGACTTGTTGGCCCTGTATGTGATAACTTTGCTGAATATGTTATGGCAAAGGTAGTATGTAATGTTATAGAAGAAAATATAAAAAATAAATTAAAAGAAGATATGATTAATGAAATTATTATACATGTTCCGTTAAGATATGCTTCTATAGTAGTTGGACCCAAAAAGGTTAATAAAGAGTATTTAATTAATAAATATAAAAAATACAACTTAAAAATTAAACTAAAAGGAGAAGAATAGTGAAAAAAGTTATTTTTGTCTCAAGTTCAGGGGGACATTTTTCTGAAATTTTAAGACTAGAAAAATTATTTAATGAGTATGATTATATTTTAGTTACAGAAAAAACTGATATTACTTATGATTATAAAGATAAATATAATATGCAATTTTTAAAGTATGGACCTAATAAAAATAAGTTAAAGTATATATGGGCTATAATATATAACGTGTTTAAATGTATAAGTATAATTGTAAGTTATAAACCTGAAACAATTATTACTACAGGGGCACAAGTTGGCGGAATAATGTGCTTTATAGGTAAATTGTTTGGCAAAAAAATTATATATATTGAATCTCTTGCAAAGATTGATTCTTTATCTGTAACTGGAAGAAATGTATATAAATTTGCAGATAAATTTTATGTTCAGTGGGAAACACTAGCAAATAAATATGAAAAGGCTGAATATATTGGGAGGTTAATGTAGTGGTATTACTTTCTGTTGGAACACAAAAACAACAATTTGATAGATTATTTAAGTTAGTTGAAAATTCAAATAAACTAAAAAATACGGAATTAATTGCTCAATCTGGTTACACTAAATATGAGAGTAAAAGAATAAAAATGATTTCTTTTGTTAATGATGAAGAATTTGAAAAATTAATTGAAAAGTGTGATTTCTTGATATGCCATGGTGGTGTTGGAACGATTTTTAAAGCTTTAAATATTGGAAAAAAAGTATTAGTTATACCAAGGTTAGAAAAGTATGGTGAACATATAAATGATCATCAACTCGAGATTTGTAAAGCTTTACAAGAAGAAGGATTTTTGTTATATCTAAAAGATGGTGAGGATATAGATGACAAAATAGAAACTTTAAATAAAACAGATTTTAAAAAATATGAATCTGATGAAAGGTATTTAGATATATTAAGAGAACAGATATAGTATAGGTGGTTATATATGAAAAGTAATGTAAGACAAAGTATTAATGAAAAAAAGAGATTAATAAGGGCAAGAAAGATATTAGATTTTACTAAGAATTTTATATTAATAGTTTTGGGAGCGTATCTTATAAGTTTAAGTATAAATATGTTTTTATTGCCACATAAGATGACTACTGGTGGTGCAAGTGGTATTGCTACAATTCTATATTATTTATCCAATATACCAATGGGTATAACAATTCTTGCAATAAATTTACCTCTTTTTGTTATAGCTATAGTTAAATTAGGAAAGAAGTTTGTTATTAAAACAATATTTTCAACAGTACTTTTATCAGTATTTTTAGAGCTGTTTAAATATGACCAAGTTATACAAACAACTCAAATTGATTTATTAATGTCTTGTATATTTGGTGGTATAATTTCAGGTATTGGACTTTCTCTTACATTTAAAGCAGGGGCAAGTTCTGGTGGCTCTGATTTACTTGCTAATATCATATATAAATTAACTAAAATACAAAGTCTATCTAAAGTATTAATGGGAATTGAAATAGTTATAATATCTGGAGTTATAATTTGCTTTAAAGATATTAATTTAGGACTTTATTCAATAATTGCTCTATTTATTTCTACAAAGGTTATAGACGTTATATTTGATGGAATATATAATACAAAAGTTGCAACGATTATAACTAAAAAAGGAGATCAAATAGTTGAGTCTATACTTAGTGAACTTGGTAGAGGTGCAACAATTACCAATAGTATAGGAGCACATTCTGGTGAAGAAAATACTACTATAACTTGTGTGATAACAAGAAATCAGATAGCATCATTAAAACAAATAATTCGTGATAATGATAATAGGGCTATGATGTATATAACAAATGCAAATGAAGCAATTGGTAAAGGTTTTAAAAGTATTGATTAGGGGGAGTATATGGAACAAGAAAATAATATAAAGTATCTTGAAAATATATGTAAAAATGTTAGAAAAAATATAGTTAAGATGATATATTATGCTAAATCTGGTCATCCAGGTGGAAGTCTATCATGTGTAGAAATTTTAGTCTCATTGTATAAAAATATAATGAATATAACTTTGGATGAAGATGGAAAAAGAATAGATAAATTTATTCTTTCAAAAGGGCATGCTTCAGCTGTATATTATGCTGTATTATCTGAATGTGGCTTTATTCCTAAAGATGATTTACTTACATTTAGAAAATATGATAGCTATTTAGAAGGACATCCTTCAAACAAAATACCTGGAGTAGATGTATCAAGTGGTTCTTTAGGACAAGGGCTTTCTGTTGCAAATGGAATGGCACTTTCAAAGAAATTAGATAATAAAGAAGGATATGTATATTGCTTGCTTGGTGATGGTGAATTAGAAGAAGGACAAATTTGGGAAGCACTAATGTCATCTAATAAATATAACTTAAATAATTTAATAATATTTGTAGATCATAATGGATTACAAATAGATGGTACAACAAAAGACGTTAAAAGTGTGGATAATTTAGATAAAAAATTTGAAGCTTTTGGATTAAATGTGCAAAAAATTAATGGAAATAATATAAATGAGATTATAAATGCTGTAAAAAATGCTAAGGACTATCTAAATGATAGACCAAATGTCATAATTGCAGATACTGTAAAAGGAAAAGGAATTTCTTTTATGGAAAATAAAGTTGAATGGCATGGTAAGGCTTTAAATGATGAAGAGCTACAAATTGCACTTAACGAATTAAAATAATGGGGGAATTAGTTATGGGGATTTTTAATAATTTTTTTGGCAGTAAAAAAAGAAAAGATGTAGTAGATAACAATAAATTAAATAAAAAAAGTATTTCTTTAAGTTATAATCCCTCACATAATAATGGAATTGTATCAGCTGAAGTATCATTTTTTGATTTAGTAAATATAGAGGGGAAAGAGTTGATAAGAGCAAATGTTGGTTATGATTATGCACAAGATAATAAAGAGGACACATTACTAATTAGAAAAAATAGAACTGTATTATTAGAACCACATTATACTAAAAATGAAAATGGAGAGCAGATAGAAGATACAGCTAAATATTATGAGAAATTGAGCCAAGAAGGAGAAATTCGTTGGGTAAAAGGTTTTTTTAGATATGATGATATTGATAGGATAAGTAGAGAACAGGATGGAAGCAACTATATAGGTATTTTAAATTACAGAAGTGATGGCAGTCCAGAAAGAAAGTATGATGAAGATTTTAAAATAAGATATATTAGAAAATTAAAAAATGATAAGAAATTAAAAGAGCAAGGATTACAAAAAGAATTGAAAGGGTTAGTAAATAACGCTCACAACCATTCTGGCTATCAAGCAATGTTAGAAAATGAAGATGCTCGTCATAATGGGAAATATGATTTAACTCAAGACCAAAGATAAGGAGAGGTATTAATGAAATCAACAAGGAAAGCGTATGGTGAATTTTTAGTTGAAACTGGAAGTAAAAATAGTAATATAGTAGTATTTGATGCAGATCTTGCAAAAGCAACTTGTACAATAGATTTTAAAAATAAATTTCCAAATAGACATTTCGATATGGGAATATCTGAGCAAGATATGATAGGGACAGCATGTGGAATGGCACTTTCGGGTAAAAAAGTATTTGCTTCTTCTTTTGCTATGTTTGCAGCTGGTAGAGCCTATGAACAAGTAAGAAATACTGCAGCATATTCACATGTGGATATAAATATATGTGCTACACATTCTGGGCTTGGTGTAGGTGAAGATGGAGCAACACATCAATGTATTGAAGATATTGCACTTATGAATGTAATACCAGATATGAAGATATTTTCACCAGCAGATGATATTGCAACTAAAAAAATATTAAATGAATGTTTAATGCTTGAAGGACCAAAATATATAAGGCTTGGAAGAAATGAAGTACCAGATGTATATAGTTTAAATGATAATTTTAGACTTGGTGGTTCTAACACTTTTGGTAATGGAGTGGATGGAACTATATTTGCAACAGGAGCCACTGTTAGTATTGCATTAGATGCAAAATTAATATTAAAATCATTTGGTATTGACGTAAGGGTAGTAGATTTATATAGTATAAAACCAGTAGATGTTGAAACAATTGTAAAATGTGCTAGCGAAACCAAAATTTTAGTATCTGTCGAAGATCATAACGTTATTGGAGGTATTGGTAGTATAGTTTCAAATATACTTTGTGAAAAATACCCTAAAAAACTTGTTAAAATAGGAGTACAAGATAAATTTGGAAAATCAGGTAAGGCTGATAAGTTATATGAATTATATGGTATAACAAAAGAAAATATAGTAAGAGTATTTAAGGAATCTTAATATATTTTAGATTTAAGAAGGGGAGAATATGGAACCATTAGCATATAGAATGAAGCCAAAAGAATTAAAAGATTTTTTTGGCCAAGAAGATATTGTTGGTGAAGGTAAATTATTAAATCGTTTAATAAAGGCTGATAAATTGACTTCTGCTATTTTTTGGGGTCCTCCTGGATGTGGAAAGACTTCACTTGCAAGAATAATTGCAAATACCACTAAGAATAAGTTTGTTACTTTAAATGCAACAACTGCAGGAGTTGCTGATATTAAGGCTGTGGTTGAAAAGGCACAAAATATTTTTGAAAATCCAACAGGAAAAGTTATATTATTTATTGATGAGATACATAGATTTAACAAATTACAGCAAGATGCTTTACTTCCGCATGTAGAAAAAGGTACAGTAATATTAATTGGTGCTACTACAGAAAATCCTTATTTTTCTGTTAATAAAGCACTTATATCTCGTTCAACGGTTTTTAAATTTAAAGAACTAGAAGATAAGGATATTGTAAATATATTAAAAAATTGTATAAATGATAAAGAAAATGGGCTTGGAAATTATAATTTGGAAATAGAAGATGGAGTGTTAGAATTTTTAGCGACTAACTCTAATGGAGATGTTAGATCTGTTCTTAATGCATTAGAACTTGCTGTACTTACTACAAATATATCAAGTAATGGTAAAATCGAAATAACAAAAGACGTAATAAGAGATTGTATACAACAAAAAAAGAGTATATATGATAAGACGGATGATTCTCATTATGATGTTATTTCAGCTTTTATAAAGTCAATGAGAGGTTCTGACCCTGATGCTACACTACATTATCTTGCTAGAATGTTAGAAGGTGGAGAAGATCCAATGTTTATTGCAAGACGTATTGTAATTCAAGCATCAGAAGATGTAGGACTTGCTAATAATAATGCTTTAGTAGTTGCAGTTTCTGCTATGCAAGCTGTACATCAAGTTGGTATGCCAGAGGCAAGAATTCCACTTGCGCAAGCTGCACTTACTGTGGCATTAAGCCCTAAATCAAATACATCTTACCTAGGAATTAATCAGGCAATGGAAGATGTAAGGAATATTGATATTGGACAAGTTCCTATGCATATTAGAAATGCTGCAAAAAGCGGTATGGAAGAGTTTGGTTATGGTGAAGGGTATAAATATCCACATGATTATGAAAATTCTAAGGTTGAACAACAATATTTACCAGATAAATTACTTGGAAAGAAATATTTTAATCCTAAAGAATGGGAAAAGGATTTAGGTGATAACTTATGAGAAAAGGTAATAATATAAAAGTAAGTTTAAATACTGGTAATAAAAGAATTCGTAGTGCAATAAATAAAGAACTAATAGGAAAAGAAAAAGAAACAAAGGTAAAAGAAAAAGAAGATTCATTATCGGATGGATTAAAAATAGTTAACAAGCATAATAAAAAAGTAGAGTCTATAAGGGAGAAAAGAATTGGAAAAACACAATTAGAAGTAAGGCAAGAGATTATAGAAGATCAATATGAAAAAGAAAATAAAAGAATCTTTTTTAAAAGAATGATTTTATTTTTTGTAATCGTATTTATTGTTATTTTAGCATATTTATTTTTTGAATATGGCCCTATTTTTGGTATAAGTATAACTGATTCAAATATTGAAAATGTAAAGATAGATATAATTACTGCAGATAGCGATATTTATAAAATGTATAATGAAGAGCTGCTTGTATATTCTAATCAGCAAGTTACGACATATAATAAAAATGGAAATATCACATGGACATATAAGTTGGATCAAGTATTTACACCTAATATATACATTTTTGGTAAATATATGGTAATATCTAATAATATAAATGGAACATTTTATTTGTTTGAAAATAAAAAAGAAATATTAAATAAAAAAATAGAAGGTACTATTCAACATATATATTTAGATGAATATGGTAATATGGCAGTTGAGTATTCTACTAGTTTATATAAAAAAGTTATTGGATTGTATGACAAAAGCGGAAAAAATCTACATAATGCATATTTAGAAAGTGATGCAATAATTGATGTCAAAATAATGGAAAAAGGGAACAAATTATTGGTAGCTCAAGCTAGTTCCACATCATTTAAAATAGGATGCATTTTATCTATTTTCGATTTTAAAAATTCTGAAAATCAGTCAACTCAAATCGCTAAATTTGATAATAACTTTATATATAACTTGACTATATCAGGTCAAGATATTATAATATTACTAGATAATAAATTAGTAAAATTAAATTTAAATACAAACGCTATAACAGAAATAAAGTCATTTAACTCAACTCAATTAATGTATATATCAACTTATGATAATTATTATATATCTGTTGATAAAAAGTTGGAAGATGGTAATTTATATTCAATAACTACTTGTGATTATTCTAATAACGTTATAAGTCAAATTGAGGAATCTGAAGCACCTAAAAGTATGGTGAGTAGCGGCTTATTAACCTATTTTGTTTATCAAAACGAAATAAAGGTAATAAATAAATGGGGCGTAGAAGTAAAAAAACAATCTTTAGATACTACTCCAAAAGACATCATTGTATTTAATAATGAAAAATCGATAGCTTTAATATATACAAATAAGATATATATAATGAATATATAGGGGGAAAATATATGATTATAGATATAATTTTAATTGCTTTAATAGCATTGGGGGTGTTCTTTGGTTACAAGAAAGGCCTTGTTGGAATTTTAATTGGAGTAGCATCTTTAATTTTATCAATAATACTTGCATTTGTACTTCAAGGGCCTGTTTCAGAATATTTATATTCTACACCAGTTGGAACATCAATTGAAAGTAAAGTTACAGAGTTCGTTAATGATACTTTAAGTTCTGAAAATAATGAAAATGTAGATTCTGAAGATAACACAAAAAAAGAAAATGATTTCTTTAGTAAAGTAATACAAGATGCAACAAACTCAGAAGATACTGTTAAAGAAGCTTCTAAAAACATTACAATGTTTATATTAAAAGGTATTACTTTTATTGGTATATTTATATTGGTTAGAATTATATGTTATATTTTACAGATGATATTAAATATAGTATTTGATTTGCCAATACTTCATTCTGTTAATAAATTTGGTGGTATGGCTATTAATTTGGTTGCAACATTATTAAAACTATGGATTTTACTTGCAGCAATACAGTTGATTTCTTCAGTTGTAGCTATTGATTTTATTACTAATTTAATTAATCAAAGTTATTTAACAAAATTATTATATGAAAATAATATATTATTAAACATATTACAAACTACTATAAAGCTATAATAGCTTGAAAGCGAGGAAAAAATGAAAAAAACAAAGAAGAAAAAGAGCATAGCTAAAATTTTTAGAAGAATTTTTGTAGTACTTAGTATATTAGGTATAGTTTCATGGGGTGCATTATATGCTTTTAATTATAGCATAGGTGAAGAAGAAGTAGTAAGTGCAGATGGTACTCCTGTTACTTCAAAAGGTAAAAAAACAGAGATAAATGCGTTAGTGTGTGGAGTTAATGAGAATCTAACTGATACTATGATATATGTAAAATACAATGTTGAATCTGGTAAAATAGCTATGATGTCTATACCAAGAGATACATATGTTACAAATGAATATTGTATTGGACATAAGCTAAATGCAATATATAGAGGTAAAAACATAATTCCTTTAGTTAATCAAATTCAAGATTTAATAGGAGTAAAAATTGACTATTATTTAGTATTTAGAGCTGATATGTTAATTAGTATGGTTGATGCTATTGGTGGGGTTGAAGTTGATGTAAAAATGAGGATGAAATATGATGATCCTACTCAAAATCTACATATAGATATAAAGCCAGGTAAACAAGTACTTGATGGAAAAAATGCAGAAGGTTATGTTAGATTTAGACATAATAATGATATGACTGTTGGATATCCTATGGGTGATTTAGATAGAACAGAAGTACAACAAGAGTTTATAAAAGCATTTATAAATACTGTTCTTCAACCAAGTAATCTTCCCAAAATTCCAGAATTAATTAATATAGCACAACAAAATACAGAGACAAATGTTACAGTAAGGGAAGCTTTAAAATATGTAAGCGATGCTTCTAAGATAGATACTTCAAATATAGTTTCTATGACTGCACCAGGTACAGCACAATATATAGATGGATTATCTTACTTCTTATTAGATACAGAAAAGGCAAGAGAGCTAATTGAATCTGATTTTGATTTGTCAGTTGTTGAAGAAAATACAGGAGACACTGATACAAGTACTACTACTGAGCAAGAAGCAAATTAATTAAAAATATATGGGTATATATTTTTATATACCCATATATTTATAATATTTTTCATTTCTTCTTTTTTTCTTTTTACGTGTATTAAATAATATAACTAATAACAAAATAATTATAATTGCTATACATATAATTAATATATTATCTTTTAAATTAAATTCGTAGTAAACTTCTTTATCTATTATTTTTAAATCATAACTATTTATTAAAGAATTATCTTCATCATTAATTTCAGAAAATTTTATATTTAGTTTACCAATATTATCATTTGAAATTTCATTTAAATTTATATCAATATCATATTCTACTTTATATTTAGTTGAAGTAATAAGTGAATATATATCTTCATCCAGTCCAACTTTATATTTTACTTTATTTATTTTATCTGTTATTGTAAATGTGTAATCATTTTTATTTATTATCAATTCATTATTAAAATTATCAAATACATAGTTACTAAGATTTTTTGTATCTAAAAATTTTGCATTTTGTGCTTGCGAGCCATTAAATGCGCCTATTATTATTGTTTTATTATCTTTTTTACAAAAACCAATAAAAGTTCCCCTGGCTTCTTCTGTATAACCTGTTTTACCTCCAACCATATATTCATAATATGATGCAGTATATCTTTCATCTAGCATTCTATTTGTATTTATAAGTTTAGTTTCTTCTGGTGATTTATTTGTAGGTGGGATTATATATTCTTTTGTAGAAATTATTTGTCTAAATACTTCATTATTTAGACAATATCTAAATAACTTTGCCATATCATATGTAGTTGAATAATGATTGTCATCATGGAAGCCATGTGGATTAGTAAAATGAGTATTATTACATCCAAGTTCTTTTAATTTTTCATTCATTAATACTACAAAATCATCGACATTTCCACTTACTGCTTCAGCAAGAACTATAGCAGCGTCATTGCCTGAAGGAAGTAATAGCCCATATAATAGTTGCTCAATTGTAAAAATTTCTTCAGCTTTTACTCCCATTACAGAACTTCCGATAGGGTGTTGAATCTACAGCATTTTTAGAAACTACAACAGCAGTATTTAGATCCATCTTTTCAATAACAAGAATAGCGGTTAGAATTTTTGTTGTACTGGCTGGGTAAACTTTTTGATTAATTTCTTTACTATAAAGTATATTTCCTGAATCATAATCCATTACTATATCTGATGTACAGAGTAAATTTAAACTTTCAGCACCGTATATATTGCTATTTAAAAAAGAAAATAGTGTAAGAATAACGCTGAATATAACTAATTGAAATTTTAGCTTTTTAATAATTATCACCTCTAGTTTAAAATATATTATATAATAATTTAGTCTAAAAGAAAAGAAGGGAGATGAAAAAATGGAAAAAATTAAAAATATAATTTTAAAATATAAAACATATATAATATGTTTAATAATTATCATTTTATCTATAATATCAATTATATTTCAAAATATTGATAGAAAGAACTTAGAAGAAGTAAATAAAAAAGAAAACACCGAGAATGGAGAAATTGCTGTATATATAACAGGAGCAGTAAAAAATCCAGGAGTGTATTATATCAAAGAAAATTCTAGATTAAGTCATTTACTTGATATATGTGGAGGAATACTAGAAAATGCAGATATAAATAAGTTAAATCTTGCTCAAAAATTAGTTGATTCTGATAAAATTACTGTACCAACAAAACAAGAAAAAGAAGAAAATGAGGATGAAAATGAAGATGAAAATGAAGATGAAAAAATAAATATTAACACAGCCTCTAAAGAAGAACTAATGACTCTAGATGGAATAGGTGAGAGTACAGCATCTAAAATAATTGAATATAGAAAAACAAGTGAATTTATAGAAATAGAAGATATAATGAATGTATCTGGAATAGGCGAGGCTAAGTTTAATAATATAAAAGATAATATCACTGTATAGGGCTTATTTTAAAATGGTATGCATAAAATTATTATAGGTGAATTTAATGAGATATTATATATATCTAGATAAGGAGTTCTTAAGGACACTTTTTTCAGTATTTGATGATAATAATTTAAATATTGAAGTTGTAGAGTTTTCAATTAGAAAAAGTTTTAGCAAAAATAATGGATTCTTGATTGATCCATGTGTTGAAAATATAAAGCAATGTGAAGAATTTTGTAGAGAAGGTGATAGAGAAGATCGTGGAGGAATGAAAAAAGACAATATTGGAAAAGAAAAAGTAGGAGCACGTTTTGATCATGGAAATTCATATAGCGTTCAAACAGAAAAAAGATATTTAAATATTGAAGATATAACAAATATGAAAAATATTCATTTTTATCATAAGTTACTTGAAGATATATGTACTACAGGAAAGAAAGAAGATAGAATTATAGAAGAAGTTGGGTATATAAAAATAAATAGAAATAATAGTAGTAGATTAACGTCTAATAATGAAAGTGATGATTTTTTTATGATAAATGATTGTTTTGTGTGGATTGATAAAACAAAACTTAATGGGAATTTAGAATTACTTTCACAAATGTCTTGTAAGATAAAAGTTATAGGATATATGATGAATTGCAAAGAAGAAAATAAAAATAATATAATAAAAGCAATAGCAATATTTATAGAATAAAAAACGAGTATATTCTACTCGTTTTTATCCATTATTATCTATTATACTTTGTATATCATTAATATTGTTATTAACTAAAACTATAAATTTATCAGCTAAATTAGGATCAAACTGCGTTCCACTGCATCTTTTAATTTCTTCTAAAGCGGATTGTATAGAACGTTCATCTTTATATGGTCTTCTTGAAACGATTGCATCGAAACTATCACATAAAGAAAGTACTCTAGCTAGATATTCTATATTTTCTCCCTTCAATTTGTCTGGGTAACCATTACCGTCATATCTTTCGTGATGGTGTTTTATAATTGGAACAATATCTTTAAAAATATCTGAAACTGAAAATATATTTGCTGCTATTACAGGATGAAGTTTTATAGTATCATATTCTTCATCTGTTAATTTTCCTTCTTTTAATAACACACTATCTGGGATACCAATTTTTCCAACATCATGGAAAGAGGCAGCCTTTAGTAAATTATCAGTACTTATATCATCTAGTTCTAAAAACTTTGCAAATAATCTACAGTATGAAGTAACTCTTTTTGAATGTTCACCTGTATAATTATCTTTTGCTGTAATTGTATTTAGTAATATTTGTGCAAAATCAAACAAATAATGGTCTAGTTTTAAGTTAATAGATTTAACTTTTCTTAATTGTTCTATATATTTAATTCCTGATTGTATCATTATTATCAATTGATCAAATCTAGAACTTTTTTCAAAATAAGCTTGTATATCAAGTGTTTGCATTGTTTCAATAGAAGGAGTTAAATCTTTATGCATTGACATAAGAATTATATATATTTCTTTATCAAATTCTCTAACAAGTTCAACAACTCTATCACCATTTACAGGAGACATTAGATAATTTACAAGAAGTATATCATATTTATTTGCTTTTAACTCTTCTATAGCAGATACTGGTTCGGTAAAAGTGCTAACTGTATGACCGTAACCTTTTAGAATTTCAGATATGATTTCCATCATATTTACATCTTCGTCAATTATTAATATTTTGGCATTTTTAATAGTTTCATCGTTGCTCATTATTAATACCTCACTTTAATTAGTATAGCAGATAAGAAAAAAATAATCAATAGAAAAAAATAGCAAATTTCTTAAATACGACAAAAAAATATATTTAAATTATATATGTATGTCACATTTTGACGAACGATTTTTCTTGACTTTTAATTTATCTAGTGTTATATTGTTGTTACAAGGAGGTGATTATATATATGCACTGATATTTATTATTTTTTCTTTACTTATATCATATAATTTAATCTCAATATATTATGTACAAAAGAAATCTAAGAATATTAATTTTAATTCAAACAATTTGTTTAAAGAAAGATTTTATTTTCTAAAGAATTACTTATCTAAAATTTTTCATTATTTATCTAATGCTGGTAACCCGTATGGTCTTACCGTAAAAAGATATATTATTATAAAATACATTTTATCTGTGATTTTGTTTATCATATCTATTATTAATACATCTAATATATTTATTTCGTTAATTGTTTTACTAATTCTATATTTTTTACCAAATATTTTAGTTGAATTATCATTAAAAGCAGAAAGCATAAAAATAATAAATGACATATCAAACATCGTTCAAAATATCGTACTATCACTATCGGCTAATATGCTATTATATGATTCATTAAAAAATTCCGTAGATAATATAGAAAATAAAAGGTTTAAAAAAGAATATAGTATATTTGTAAATAATTATAGAATGTATAATTTTAACATTATAAAGGCAGTAGATGAGTTTAGTCAAAAATTTTCTTTTTATGAGTTTAATATGTTTTTATCTTTACTTATTCAAGGTGAAAAAGAAGGAAATCTTTTAGAGTTGTTAGAAAGCTTTATAGAAAATCTAGATATAACATATTTTAAATACTTAAAATATAAATCAACTCAAAGGTTAGTGGTAATAATTTTTACTACTTTTATTTCTATAGTAAACAGTTTTTTAATAGTTTTGTATCCAATTGTTATACAAGTTTCACAAAGTTTTACAGATATTTTTAAATAAAGGAGGAATTATGCATAGTAAAATTAAAAATGCAGTATTAAAGATAAAAAGTGGTACTGCAATGACAGAATCAATATTACTAATAGGTATATCACTAGCAATAATAATTATTGTATTTTATCCACAATTAAAGGAATTAGTTAATGACACTTTAAATACAATTTCTATTTGGTTTAAAAGTACATTAGGAAATATAGGTATGTAAAATGAATAAAAAATATGTCTTAATAATATTAATAATAGCGATGTTCATTTATTTTATTATTACATATATATATTTTAATTTTATTACAAAAGACAATATAGAAAATGTAATTGTTATTAAGGAAGATTTATATCGTGGCCAAAAAATAGAGGAAAAAAGTTATATACAAGTTAGTATAAGAAGTGGAAATATAAATAATGTAGCAAGTGTAGATGATATTAGTAATAAAGTATTAAATTGTGACTTGAAACGAGGACAAATATTACTTAAGGATTATTGTATAAATGCTGAAGAATATATTTCTTCTACTAATTTAAAAGAAATAATTTGTTTAAATATAGAAAATTCAGATGATTTTGTTTCATATCAAGTTGCAAAAGACAGTATTGTTAATGTATATTATACAGGAAAAACAGAATTTGCAACTAGTATTGCAGAAGAAATAAACGTACCTAATATTAAGAGTAATGATAATACAGGTTATATATCTTTTAAATTGTTAGAAAATGTAAAAATCATTGATGTATTTGATAAATATGGGAACAAAGTAAATAAGAAAAAAGAAAATATGGACAAGCTTGATGTATATTCTATAATGATTGAAGTAGAAAAAGAGATGATAACAAGAATAAATAATTTAAAAAACTATGGTAAATTTAGTTTATCAATTATAAAGTAGGAGGTATAAAATGATTGTAGCAACTTTATATGATGAAAAAAATGAAATGATAAAAGAAAAGGTTGATAAATTAAAAGAATATACTATTACATCTGACTATTTAAAAGAGTATACTTTTAAATATATTAATAAAATAAATGCTAATAGTAGATATGATGTATGCATTGTATTATCTAATGAAATTGATCAGATAAATAAGTATATAAGTAAAATTAAGGATTTAAAAAAATGTATTATAGTAACAAGTGTTTTAAGTACAGATCATGTATTAGCATGTATAAACATAACAGACAATTTAAGTTATCTAAATAGTCCACCAAATGTTATTTTAGAAAAGGTAATAAAAGTTTATGAGGAAAGAAACTTTTAAATACATTATTCTAGTTATTTGTTGTTTATTTGTAATGATTTTTACTTTTATTTTAAAAGAAGGTTTGTATAACATAAAAAAAGAAGATAAAAGTTTTATAAAAAATAAATATATAGATATTGGTGTTGGTATAGAGAATATGTATTCTAATAGATATGTTGATATTTCAAAAGAAAAACAGCAAGTAGTAGTAGGTAATAATAAAAATGAAGTTGATAATGGTTATTTTGATATAAAAATTTTAAGTGATGGAAAAATTAACGTATATATAAATAAATTGTTTAAGGATAAATTTAGTAATGAGAATTTAATAGATTATATATATTTAGATGAATTGATAAATAGTTTGAATAAAATATTTAATATGAACTTAGATGATGAGGCTATTAATAATATAAAAAAACTAGTAGGGGACAAATATATTAAATTAAGGGAAACAGAAAATGTTGATAATGTGAATAAAAGCATAAAAGAAGAAATAATAATGGTGCAAAATTATAGTATAAAATTAGATTATATGGATAATATGCTAATGTTGGCGATTAATGAGGTGTAATGTGAGAAAGATAGTATTTAAATATATAATTTTTTTATCTTTTTTATTTATATTTAAAAGTAAGTGCCTAGGAGTAAGTGATAGTTTTAAATTTATAATAGATACTATAGGTATACCGCAGTATAATGTGCTTGGTGATGAAATTAATGAAGAAATATATAATGCATATAATTTATTTGTATATTCAAATCCACTTGCCATGTATTCTAGAACTGCTACTCAAAGATTTAAAGAAGTAAAAGATAATGGAAAATGGTGTGAAAATGGAGGAAGATATTGCGGTTATGGAAAAAGAGGTGAATATAATGTATTAGGTGTTAGTTATAGCGGTTCAATTATAAATAATGTATATTTTCCTGTTGACAATGTTCCAGAAGTTACTCCAGATTATTGGAATTTTATATTAGTTCCTGGTGCATATGAATCTTGGCAAGATACTAGCAAATATAAATACAATGAGCAACTAGAATATATGAAAAATACAAAATTGTTATTTGATAAGATTGACTATAAAAATAATATATCTGACTCATATGATTTAGTGGAGTATAATCTATCATCTAATTCTATAGGATTAAATAAAGCAAAGCTAAATGTCTCTTCTACTTGGAAAACGGGAGGTATTATAACAGTAAGAAGAATAAATAATAAAGGAGAAATTAGAGTTGCAACTATGGCTACTAAACCTATGGCGGCAAATGCAAATGTTAAGTCAAATTTAAAAGTTAATAACAAACTAACTTTAAAAAGAGGAGAGAAGATTAAAATACCGATTACTTTTGGAGCAGAAGCAATAAATTTAAATGAATATGCCAAAGTAGAACATATAAAAAAGATTGTTTCAACAATATATATAGATGATGTAGAAGTATCTAAAGTTGAAGGGGGGAGAGCTAAAGATATTAAAAAATCTATAATATATAATTTAGAAAATGAAAAGTTCAATAATTCTGGTACCTATAACATTAATATTAGAGTATCTAGTTATCTATATACAGATTTTTATGTTGATGGCTTAATGCAAGATACTATAGAAAAAAATATTACCATACAAATAGAAAAAGAAGAAATAGTTCCAGTAGAAAAAATTGATGTAAAAGTACTAGAAAAAGAAAATAATGATTATATAATTAGAGATTTTATAAAAAATAAAGATACTTTAAATAATTCAGTAGGATTGATACAAAATTCTAAATATATTGCTATTAATGTAAAGTATGATGATAGATTAGAACAAAAAGAAGAAATTAAGGTATATATTAATGATAAAGAAGTTAAAATTGAAAAGATAAAAGAAAATCTAAATTGTATAATATATAAAATTAAATTAGATGGATGTAAAAATACATTACTCGGATGGAGTGAAAGTAGAAATAGAAGTAAAAATTATTTTAATATAGATTTTGGAAAAATAGGAAGTAGAATTAATGAGCCAAATTGTATAAAAATAATAAGTATTAGTGATTCTAAAGAGTATGAAAATAAAATTTATTTTGATGTAATTGATGATTATAAATTAAATATAAACTATATTTTAAATAATGTTTTAAATAAGGATAGTCTTAATAATAAAATTAGATTAGATGAATGGATAATATAATATGTTAATTCTAAAAAAAGGTAATATAGAAGTAACTTTTCTTTCTATGATATTTGTATTTTTAATAATAGTATTAATGACAGTATATTTTTTACATATGCAGATAAACTTACAAATTTATCCGATTAAGCAAGACATTTTCTACATCGTACAAAATTCATATTTTTCTATGGATATTAATGAATTAGCATTTAATAATTATGTTGTAGATGAAAAAATATTAAAAGAAAAAATACAAAATTTAATAAATATAAATTATGATAATGTAGTAATTGAACAACTAGAATTTGATAAAAATATAAAAAAAGTAAAAATAAAGTTAAAAGTATCTGTGTCACCAATAATATTAAAAAATTATATTGGAGATATAAATATAATGGTATATGATGAAATTAAGTTAAAGACAATGGATGTGAATTAATGTATAAAAATAATAAAGGAAATACAATAGTTTCTGCACCACTTATATTATTTTTTTCAGTAATAGTTATAGTTCTTATTGGTTATTTTTTCATAAATTTAATTATTCCTTTTATTTTATATGAAAAGTTAAATAGCATTTCACAAAAGTATATGTATATAATAGAAAAATATGGTTATTTAACAGATGAAGAAAATGAAAATTTAATTTTTGATTTGAGTAAATCTGGATTTGATATTAATAATGTAGTAGTTGAAGCTCCTAAAAGACATACCACATATGGTGAGCTTATACAATTTAGCATAAAATATAAATTTAAATATATTATACCTGTTTTTTCAACTAATACTAAAGAGGAAATGATTGAAATTGTAGTTAATAAGGTGAGCTATTGTAAGATATAAAAATACAACTCACAAATGTGAGTTGTATTAAATTGTTTTTAACTTTTGTAAAGCATTATTTGCTATTATTAATTTTCCTTTTTCTTTTATATATGTTTCATATAAGTCATAAGAATAGTAGTTATTGCAATACTCAGATAAGAAAACATATGTCTTTAAGAATTTTGGATTTTTAATAGATGATTTACTAAAGATTATGTAGTATAAATCATTTAATTTATATAAACTATTTTTTCCAAAAAATAAATTTTCTGCTTTAGCTTTTTCACAAATTAAAAGAATATTATCTATATTTTGGAAAGAATATACGTTACTATCAACAGTATATTTTATATTATTTGAAATTTTTTTCTTGCTATGAACTCCCTTTGATTCAATTAGAGAATATTTTTTTAAATCGGGTAAGTCTTCAACTTTTGTTATAGTTACAATGAATAGATTATTGTTATCAGAACTTGCTTCGATAAAAAGATGTGAATCATCGATTACAAATTCGCTATCAAGGTTAGATTCTTCAAGTAGGTCTATAAATAAGTCTTTAGCAATTGTAGAATTTTTTTCGATATCGCTTAAAGATATTTTTCTTTTTTCTAATTCTTCAAATGTAAGGGTGATTCTTACTTTATTATCACTTAATTTTTCTACTTTCATATAAAAAACCTCCCAACTTGTTATATATAATACCTTATATTAGTATATGTATTATATAATTAATCGGTTACATTGTCAATATCTTTAAAAACTATTAAGTTAGATATAGTATTAGTATTTCTATTTATAACAATAAATATTAATAAAATCATATTTATATATAAAAATTGATATAAATTAACATAAAATGTTGATTATCTAAAAAAATTGTGATATAATTCTACAAGTTAATTTCCTTACCCTATATTTTTATAGGGTCAGATGTCCACGGGGAGGTGAGTGAAGTCATGAATAAATACGAATCAGTTATAATTCTTTCTGCTAATGCTCCAGAAGAAGCAACAGTTGCTTTTGGTGAAAAAATGAAAGAATTAATATCAGCAAATGGCGAGCTTACAAGTGTAGAAGAATGGGGTAAAAAGACTTTAGCATATGAAGTTAAAAAACAAACTGAAGGTTACTACATACTATTTACATTTGACGCTAAGCCAGAATTCATCGCTGAATTTGAAAGAATTTTAAGATTAGATGAAATTGTTTTAAAACACATGGTTATAAGAAAAGATAAATAATAAATATAGAACAAAAAGTTCTTTGAGGGGGAAATTTAATGAATAAATTCCAATTTATGGGGAGATTAACAAGAGACCCAGAGACAAGGGTTATACCTAATTCAAATACTCAAGTTACAACTTTTTCTATAGCAGTAAATAGAAGATTTGCTGATCAAAACGGTGAAAGAAAAACAGACTTTTTCAATTTAACTGCTTTTGGAAAATTAGCGGAATTCTGTTCTAAATACTATAGAAAAGGACAACAGGTATTAGTTGAGGGAAGAATTCAAAACAGAACATGGGATGATCAAAATGGTCAAAAAAGATATGCTACAGATTTTATAATTGAAAATGCATATTTTGCTGATTCTAGAAGAGATAGTGATTCTTCTATGAATATGGATAATAATGCATCTCTTTCATCTACAATTGATGGAGAATTCATTACTATTGATGATACAGATGACCTACCATTCTAATAATTTTATTGAAGGGAGGATTTATAATAATGGCTGATAACAAAAATTCTAAAAAAGGTAAAAACGATAAAGCTTTTAGAAGACCAAGAAAAAAAGTATGTACTTTTTGTGTTGAAAAAATCGACGATATAGATTACAAAGATGTAGAAAAATTAAGAAAATATGTAAGTGATAAAGGTAAAATATTACCAAGAAGAGTTACTGGTACTTGTGCAAAACATCAAAGAAAAGTAACTGAAGCTATAAAAAGAGCAAGAACAATTGCTTTATTACCATTTACAGTAAAATAGTTAAAGAGGCACTTTTTTAAGTGCTTTTTTCTTGCCTTATATAAAGCTGTAATTAGTCATATACTTGAGTTTAAGTTAATCATATGATATAATAAGTTATGTAAATATAAGTTGGCGTTAGAAAGATTTTTCTTGACTGTGCTTTCAAAATACTTTTTGGGGTGATTTTATGCAAATTAAACTTAATTACATTGGTAAAGAAGAAAAGCGGCTTTTAAGAAAGATTGGAGTAGAGATAGAAAGAAATTGGAAGAAAAAAATATATGTAATTTCTTTTCCAAGAACAATTAAGATGATGAATGTGTTAAACAATTTGTACTTTATCGAGACTTTTGATGGTGTTGAGTTAGGTCAAGTGTGGAGTCCATTTGATAATAATGGTGGAACCTTGGTGCTTAACCTAGCAAATGTCAGAAAATTAGTGGAAAAATAATAAAAATTGTAAAAAATGTTGAGGTGTAAAATATAAAATTTACATTTCAACATTTTTCTATTAATATAAATATTAAAATTATATATAACAAAATCACCTTTAAAAAAAAGATACATACAATATTCTAAGAGGTGATTTTCTTTTATGGAGACTTTTAAAGTGGGAGATATAGTAGCAAGAAAATCATATAATTATGATGTGCTTTTTAAAGTTACAAAAATAAATAGTAATGGAATAATAGATCTTGCGGGACTAACTGTTAGAATAATTGCTGATGCTCCTGAATACGACTTGAAACATATAAGCAAAGAAGAGATGGAAAAAAGGATATTAAATACAGAAAAAAGTAGAATGGCAAGAATAAATAGATGTTATATGAATATGAATAAAAAAATAAATGGATACAATAATCTAAGAGAGCAAATATCAGTAGATGATAGTCCAAATATTTTTAAGAAAGAGTCAATCTTAAAAAAGCCAGGAATTGTTTTACATATAGATGGCGATCCTGAATATACCAATAAATGTAGAGAAAACTATAAAAAAATGGGGGTAACTGCTTATACGTATAATATTCCTGAACAAGAACAATATAAACAAATATATTCATTATTACAAAAAATTAGACCCAATATTTTAATACTTACAGGGCATGATGCTTTTATAAGGAAGAAAAATGATATATATAATATAGATAATTATAAAAATTCAAAATATTATATACAAGGAGTACTAGAAGCAAGACGATATGAACATAATTTAGATAATCTTGTAATATTTGCAGGAGCTTGCCAAAGTTATTATGAAGCTATTTTGTCAGCCGGAGCAAATTTTGCAAGTGCTCCAAAAAGAGTTTTAATTGATATGATGGATCCACTTATAGTTGCACAAACAATAGCATATACACCGGTGGATGATTTTGTGCCAATTGCAAATATAATAAGTAATACAAGAGAGGGAATAAGTGGAATTGGAGGAATACAAACTAGAGGGCAATATAGAACAGGGATGCCAGGACTATAGAAATGTAGTCCTTTTTTCTGTAATACATACTATTAAAATATAATATATTATATTGAGGTAGTTGTTTTGAAAAAGAAAATAAAAGTTATATTTCAAATTTTATTTGTTCTTACTATATTGTTGTTATTTTTCAGTATGAATTATATAATAGAAGAACCATATAAACATATATCTGTAAATAGTGAAGAAAGTTCTAATACAGATGATTCTAGTAATGAAGAAAATAAAGAAAAAAGTTATATAAAATGGGTAGAATTTAATATAACATTTGAAGCATTAGATAGAGCTGCTAAATTAGATATATCATCACATGTAAATAATGAAGAAGTAAAATTAAATTGGATTGAAATACTAGCATATATTTCAACAAAATATGGAGGAGATTTTAAAAAATATAAAGCTAAAGATATAGATGAATTAGTGGAAAAATTAAGAAATGGTGATACTATAGAAAATCTAACTAAAGACATGAAAAATTATTCGTACTTTTATGAAAGTATAGAAGCAGTATTAGGACAATATATAGGCAATTATTCTATTGAAGAAGAAAATGAAAATGGTGAAAAATCTTTCGTTCAAAAATATGGAATAAAAGTATTTTCACCTATTGCAAAAGGTTATAGCTACAATCATTATGATGATTTTGGAGCCTCTAGATCATATGGATATAAAAGAAGACATCTAGGGCATGATATTATGGGTAGTATAGGAACACCTATAATAGCAGTTGAATCTGGAATAGTTGAAGTTGCTGGATGGAATCAATATGGAGGCTGGAGAATTGGTATTAGAAGTTTTGATAGAAAAAGATATTATTACTATGCACATTTAAGAAAAGATCATCCATTTGCAAAAGATTTGTATGAAGGGAAAACAGTAGAAGCAGGAGATGTTATAGGTTATCTTGGAATGACTGGGTATAGTGTAAAGGAAAATGTAAATAATATAGATGTACCACATTTACATTTTGGCGTACAATTAATATTTGACGAATCACAAAAAGAAGGAACTAATCAAATATGGATTGATTTATATAATATAACAAAATTTTTAAGTAAAAATAAATCTGAAGTTTATTTAAAATACCCAGATACCAAAGATTATGAAAGAAAAATTAATACTATAGATGGAAACAATTGGGATTAAAAAAAGAACCGGACTTTTCCGATTCTTTTTATTTATTTAATAATTTAGCAAGACTAGCTTTTTTTCTGCTAGCTGTATTTCTAGCTAAAACTCCCTTTGACCATGCTTTATCTACTAAGCTTACAGCTTTTGTATATAATTCATTAACATCTTTACTATTTTCTTTTACAGCACTTTCGAAAGCTTTTATAGCTTCTTTATATGCTTTTTTAGTAGCTCTGTTTTGTGCAGTTTTAGTTTCAATTACTTTAACTCTTTTTTTAGCAGATTTTATATTTGGCATATTGCACCTCCTTATGGCAAACTAATATTATTACCTGTTCATTTTAACATAAGATTGTAAAAAAAGCAAGTGTTAATCTAAAAAAATACAAAAATCTAGGTAAACTAATTAAAAAATGATATATATAAACAAAAGAAAGTAGCGAAGAATATTATTCTTCGCTACAAATATTAAATTTTTCTTTCAATTTGTTTTGAACCAAGCATACATTTCTTATTGCAAAAACCATTTTTGAATAAGCATCTTGCAGTATGCCCTCTCGTTATTTCAAGGAGTTTATCTGCGTATATGCTGTTTTGTACGATTTTATCTGCAATTTCAACTTGATGACGCATTGTTTCAAGTTGTGTGCTACCACAGCATCTTTCTTCATACTTCATAATGAAAGTATCGATATTTCCTGTCTGAACAATTTTTACAATTCTTCCTTGTGGATGAATATCTATAACTTTACTTCCATCACTTAGCCATTCTTTTGAAAGAGCATTATCACTACTAATGATTTCAGGTAAAATAAATTTTTTAATATCATTATATAAGAAACAATGCTCGCTTCTATGACGCTGTACCTGGGCAAAGCATGCATAACTTGCATAATAACTTGTTTGATATACATAACTAAATGTATCTTGTATATCAGCATATGCCGGATCTCCAATAAGAGAAAGTGTTCTTACTTTGTTAAAAGGAATTAATCCTTCAACTTGATATTCCTTTGCAAGAGATAAAAACTCTTTTAAAGCAGGTAAAGCTTGCTCATCGAAATTTTTTAATTTATAGTCTTCAAACATACAACTCAAATAATCACACTGTGATATATATTTTTCAAACATATAAATTAAATAGTTCCATTGCCGAAGAGAAGTTGTGTATGCCATTGTAGTTAAAGGCTCAAATATAGATACAAAGTATCTGGCATTTTCTTGTGCCAATTTTTCAATAGCAAGCATTGGATTTTTTGCTTTCTCCTTGTATAGGCAAGGATATGTTTCTTTTATAACTTTGCTAAGCTTATCTACCCACTTATTATACAATTCTCCTTGAATACCAGTAAGATTTTCGTACTTTGTATATCTTGCTGATTTTTCAGAAGTTGTATAATTTTTCTCATTATTTAAGAACATAGCGAGTATTTTAGGTATATTACTAATTTCAAAAGTTATATGAAAATGGTCAAAAACACTGTGGTGTCCGGATGTAAGGACTGTTTTTAACCTTCTGAAACTAGTTTCGGCACTTTCATTAAGAATTTTATCAAAGTTTTCTTTCATGTAACAGATTCCGGCAAGTTTAGCTGAGAGTAAAAGAGCTTTATATATATCAAAACTCTCATTAGAATCATAATGAGTAGAATTGGACAGTATTTTTAGTTCTTCTTCAGTTAACTTCCGAAATTCACCTAATTTGTCATTAGGATCAAGTTCAGGAACAATAGTATGCGCAACAATTTTTAATTTCATCTTAAATCCTCCTAAAAAATTTTTTAAAAGCTAAGGTCTAAATTACATGTATTATACATTCAAAGAATAACAATGTCAAGAAATAATAAAAGTTATAGCTATGAAGTTAGTGCTTTATAAAGGGGCATAATTTAAGTACTTATATGCATTTTTGTTACATTTATGTTACAAAAATAAAAAAATGCTTATTTTTTCTATTTTTTTTGTAAAAAAGCTTGCTTTTTACATAAAACTGTTTTATAATATAAATGTTGATTTGCGTTGAAGTAAGATGTGGCTACTCTTTGAAGTAGGGAACTCTTATGGAGCATGTCTGATTTTAAATCGGGCGGCAAGTATAATACTATGTATTTGCCAAATTTAAGATATGTATTAAATTTGGTTTTTATATGGATTATTTTGAAACACACGGGGTAGTGTAAAACTTGCTTCGCCAACAAATTATAGAAAAGGAGTGTTTTACAAATGGCAAAAGTAGAAACAAAAAAAATGAGAATAAGATTAAAGGCTTATGATCATGTTGTGCTAGAGCAAGCAGCATCAAAGATAGTTGAAGTAGCTAAGAAAACAGGATCTGAAGTTTCAGGACCAATTCCACTACCAACTAGAAAAGAAATCGTTACAATATTACGTTCTCCACATAAAGATAAAGATTCAAGAGAACAATTTGAAATGAGAACTCATAAAAGAGTTATCGATGTTATTGCACCAAATCAAGCAACTGTTGATGCATTAATGTCAATAGATATGCCAGCTGGTGTAGAAATAGAAGTAAAATTATAATTTGAACTTTTAAAATTATTAGTAGCTAACCTAAAAATAGGCAATAGCGTACCCTATACTAAGAATTTGAACTATGAAAATAGTAAAGTTTAAAAACGTTTATTTAAAGGGAGGAAAACAAAATGGTTAAAGAAGTTTACGGAAAAAAAGTCGGTATGACACAAATCTTTAATGAAGATGGTAAAGCAATACCAGTTACAGCAATTGAAGTTGAACCTTTAACAGTAGTTGGTAAAAAGACAGCCGAAAAAGAAGGTTATAACGCGGTAGTTGTTGCTTTCGGTGACATTAGAGAAAAAAATGTAAATAAACCAAGAAAAGGTGTATTTGCAAAAGCAGGTGTTGAAGTTAAAAGACACTTAAGAGAAATAAAAGTTGAAAATCTTGATGAATATGAAATTGGAAGTAAAATTACAGTAGATGCATTTACTACAGAAGATAGAGTAGATGTACAAGGTATTTCAAAAGGTAAAGGATTCCAAGGAAATATTAAAAGACATGGACAACACAGAGGACCTATGGCTCATGGTTCTATGTACCACAGAAGACCAGGTTCAATGGGTGCAACTTCTACTCCAGGTAGAGTATTTAAAGGTAAAAAGTTACCAGGACATATGGGTAATGTAGTTTCATCTATATTAAACTTAGAAGTTGTTAAAGTAGATACTGACAAAAATGTACTTTTAGTAAAAGGTTCTATACCAGGTGCTAAAAAAGCAATTGTTAGAGTAAAGAAAAGTGTAAAGTAAGAAAGAGATAGGAAGGAGGAAATAAAATGCTTAAGGTAGACGTTTTAAATATGGAAGGTAAAAAAGTAGGCGATATTGAGTTAAATGAATCTGTATTTGGTGTTGAAGTAAATGACATAGTTGTACATACAGCTTTAGTTAATTATTTAGCTAATCAAAGACAAGGTACTCAATCTACTAAGACAAGAGCTGAAGTTCGTGGTGGTGGAAGAAAACCATGGAGACAAAAAGGAACTGGTAGAGCAAGACAAGGAAGCATTAGAGCTCCACAATGGATTAAAGGTGGTATTGCACTTGGACCAAAACCAAGATCATATAAATATGCAATTCCTAAAAAAATGAGACAACTTGCATTAAAATCAGTTTTAACTTCTAAAGTTCAAGAAGGTAACCTAGTAGTTGTTGATAAATTAGAATTAAATGAAATCAAAACTAAAAATATGGTTAACGTTTTAAATAATTTAAAAGTTAATAAAGCATTAGTAGTATTAGACAGTAAAAATTTAAATGTTCAAGCATCTGCTAGAAATATTGAAAATGTTAAAACAAGTCTAGTAAATACAATAAATGTATATGACTTATTAAAATATGATTCATTAGTTTTAACAGAAGATGCTATAAAGAAAATAGAGGAGGTGTACGCTTAATATGAAATACGCAGAAGATATAATTATAAAACCTATAATGACAGAAAAATCTTATACTAATATAGCAATGGGAAAATATACTTTTAAAGTTGCAGTTAATGCTACAAAAATAGAAATAAAAAATGCAGTAGAAGAATTATTTGGTGTTAAGGTTTTAAAAGTAAATACAATGAGATATGACGGAAAAAATAAAAGAGTTGGAGTACACCAAGGCACAACATCAGCTTGGAAAAAAGCAATCGTACAAATTGATACAAACCCAGCAGATGAAAAATATCTTGCTAAAGGTGGAAAAGAAGTAAAATCTAATAAAAAATATAAAACTGAAATAGAAGAAATCAGTTCAGCATTTGGAACTAACTAGGAGGGAATAAAAATGGGAATAAAATCATTTAGACCTGTTACTCCATCATTAAGAAATACTACAGTTTTAACTAACGAAGAAATTACTAAAAAATCACCAGAAAAAAGTTTATTAACAGTAGCTAAGAAAAAAGCTGGTAGAAACAATTCTGGTAAAATAACTGTTAGACATCATGGTGGCGGAAACAGAAGAAAGTATAGAATAATTGATTTTAAAAGAAATAAAGTTGATATGGAAGCAACTGTAATTGGTATAGAATATGACCCAAACAGAACTGCAAATATTGCTTTAATCGAATATACAGATGGTGAAAGAGCATATATAATTGCTCCACTTGGTCTTACAGATGGTGATAAAGTTATATCAGCTGAAAAAGCAGATATAAAACCAGGTAATTGTATGGCAATTAGTTCAATACCTGTTGGTACAATGATATATAACATTGAACTACATAAAGGGAAAGGTGCACAACTTGTAAGAAGTGCAGGTATGTCAGCACAACTTATGGCAAAAGAAGGAAAATATGCACATGTAAGAATGCCTTCTGGAGAAATGAGACTTATATCTGTAGAATGTAGAGCTTGTATTGGTCAAGTTGGTAATACTGATCATGAAAACGTTAAATTAGGTAAAGCTGGAAGAACTAGACATATGGGAATTAGACCTACTGTAAGAGGTAGTGTTATGAACCCAGTTGATCACCCACATGGTGGTGGTGAAGGTAGAGCTCCAGTTGGTCATGCAGGACCTATGACACCTTGGGGTAAACCAGCACTTGGTTATAAAACAAGAAAAACAAATCATAGAACAGATAAATACATTGTTAAAAGAAGAAACAGTAAATAAAAATAATAGAGATATTGGAGGTAAAGAATATGTCAAGATCGCTTAAAAAAGGACCATATGTTGATGAAAGACTACTTGCAAGAGTAGAAAAATTAAACGCTGAAGATAAAAAAGAAGCATTAAAAACATGGTCAAGAGCTTCTACAATATATCCTCAAATGATTGGTCATACAATAGCAGTACACGATGGAAGAAAACATGTACCAGTATATATTACTGAGGAAATGGTAGGACATAAATTAGGAGAATTTGCTCCAACAAGACTTTTCAGAGGACATGCAGGAGATAAAAAATCAAGTTTAAAAAAATAGTTAAAAACTAAAAAAGGAGGAGCCTTAAAATGGATGAGAAAATAGCAAGAGCAGAACTACGTCATGCAAGAATAAGTGCAAGAAAAGTTAAAATAGTTATTGATCTTATTAGAGGAAAAAAAGTTAAAGAAGCAATAGCTATACTTAAGTATACTAATAAAGCTGCAGCACCTATGGTTGAAAAACTTGTTAAATCAGCTATGGCAAATGCAGTAAATAATCATCAAATGGATGAGACTAAGCTATATATTAGCGAAATATACGCTAATCAAGGACCTACAATGAAAAGAATTATGCCTAGAGCTAAAGGTAGTGCAAATAGAATAAGAAAAAGAACAAGTCACATAGTTGTAGTTTTAAAAGAAGCTTAATTTGAAGAAGGAGGTAATTAGAAAATGGGTCAAAAAGTTAGTCCACACGGACTTAGAGTTGGAATAATAAAAGATTGGTCATCAACTTGGTATGCAAACAAACAAGACTTTTCAAAAAATCTAGTTGAAGATCATAAAATTCGTACATATCTAAAAGACTCACTTAAATCAGCTGGAATTAATGAAATAAAAATAGCAAGAAAAGGAAATAAAGTTCTAGTTGATATATGTACAGCAAAACCAGGAATGATCATTGGTAAAGGTGGAGCTGCTATAGAAGAATTAAGAGCTAGATTAGGTAAGATGGTAAATAAAGAAGTTTCTTTAAATATTGTTGAAATTAAAGATATAGATATGGCTGCACAACTTGTAGCTGAAAATATAGCTTTACAATTAGAAAAAAGAATATCTTTTAGAAAAGCAATGAAACAAGCAATGCAAAAAACAATGAAAGCAGGTGCACTTGGAATAAAAACTGCTGTATCTGGACGTTTAGGTGGAGCAGAAATTGCAAGAACTGAACATTACAGCGAGGGTACTATACCTCTACAAACTTTAAGAGCTGATATCGATTATGGTTTTGCAGAAGCATTAACTACATATGGAATAATTGGTGTTAAAGTTTGGATATACAAAGGTGAAGTACTACCTAGCAAAAAAGAAGTAAAAGGAGGTAACTAAAAATGTTGTCACCAAAAAGAACAAAATTTAGAAAAGTACAAAAAGGTTCAAATAAAGGTAGAGCATCAAGAGGAACTAGAGTTGTAGATGGAGAATACGGTTTACAAGCTTTAGAACCAGCTTGGATAACAGCAAACCAAATAGAAGCTGTTAGGGTAACTTTATCTAGATATACAAAAAAAGTTGGTAAAACTTGGATAAAAATATTTCCAGATAAACCAATAACTAAAAAACCAGCTGAAACTCGTATGGGTTCAGGTAAAGGTAATCCAGAATACTTTGTTGCAGTAGTAAAACCAGGAAGAATTTTATTTGAAGTAGCTGGTTTAGGAGAAGCAACAAGTAAGGAAGCGTTAAAAAAAGCAATGCATAAACTTCCTATAAAATGTAAAATAGTAAGTAAGGCTGAGCAAGAGATGGAAGAAAAGGGGGAGTAATAAATGAAATCTAGTAAAATGAAAGAATATACAAATATGACTGTAGAAGATTTACAAAAAGAATTAAAAGAGTTAAAACAAGAACTATTTAAATTAAGATTTCAACATGCCCTTAATGGTCTTGACAACCCTAAAAAAATGTCATTAGTTAAGAAGAATATAGCAAGAGTTAATACAGCAATAACTATGAAAAAAGGTAATTAGTGGTAAAGGAGGAAAAAGGACACATGGAAAGAAATTTAAGAAAAACTAAAATTGGTAAAGTGGTAAGTAATAAAATGGACAAAACTATTGTTGTAAGAATCGATACAAAAACTAAAGATCCACTTTATGGTAAAATAGTTAATAAAACTTTAAAAGTTAAAGCTCATGATGAAAATAATGAGTGCAATATTGGCGACATGGTAGAAGTAATGGAAACTAGACCACTAAGCAAAGATAAAAGATATAGACTAGTAAGAGTTGTGGAAAAAGTTAAATAGTAATAAATAGTTTGAAGGGAGGACTAATCCATGATACAACAACAATCATTGTTAAAAGTTGCTGATAATACAGGAGCTAAAGAGATTATGTGTATTCGTGTTCTAGGCGGAAGCTATAGAAAATGGGGAAACATAGGAGATATTATAGTTGCTTCTGTTAAAAAAGCAGCACCAGGAGGAGCTGTAAAAAAAGGTGACGTTGTAAAAGCAGTTATTGTAAGAACAAAAAGAGGTCTAAGACGTGATGATGGTTCATATATAAGATTTGATGAAAATGCAGCTGTAATAATTAAAGATGATAAAACTCCAAGAGGTACACGTATTTTTGGACCAGTAGCAAGAGAACTAAGAGATAATGACTTTATGAAGATTATATCTCTAGCACCAGAAGTTCTTTAAATTTCGGAGGTGAAAGAAAGTGATATCAAAATTAAAATTAAAAAAAGGCGATACAGTAATAGTTAACACTGGTTCTGAAAAAGGAAAAAAAGGTGAAATTATTAAAGTAGATAGAAAAAATGGTAAAGTACTTGTAAAAGGAATCAATGTTAGAACTATGCATGTTAAAGCTAAAAAACAAGGACAAGAATCTGGAATTATAAAAAGAGAATGTCCAATAAATGCTTCAAAAGTAAGTTTTTATTGTGATAAATGTGAAAAAGGTGTAAGACTTGGAATAAAAGTTTTAGAAGATGGAACAAAACAAAGATTTTGCAAAAAATGTGAAGAAGTAAAGTAAAGGAGGGGAAAATCACATGAACCTTAAAGAAAGATATAAAACAGAAATTGCTCCTGCATTAAAAGAAAAGTTCGGTTATAAATCAATAATGCAAGCACCAAAGTTAGAGAAAATAGTTATAAATATGGGTATTTCTGATATAAAAGAAAATTCTAAAGCTTTAGAAATGTCAATGAGAGATTTAGAGCTTATAGCTGGACAAAAACCAGTAGTCACAAAAGCAAAAAAATCTATCGCTGCTTTTAAAGTAAGAGAAGGTATGGATCTTGGTTGTAAAGTAACATTAAGATCAGATAAAATGTATGATTTTGCTACTAAATTATTTAATGTAGCACTTCCTCGTGTAAGAGATTTTAAGGGATTAAATCCTAACTCTTTTGATGGAAGAGGTAATTATTCAATGGGAGTTAAAGAACAATTAATATTCCCTGAAATTGAGTATGATAAAATAGATAAAATAAGAGGAATGGACATTATCTTTGTAACAACTGCAAAGACTGATGAAGAAGCAAAAGCATTACTAGAAATGTTAGGCTTACCATTCGCTACAAAGTAAGGAGGACTTAAGCATGGCAAAAAAATCTATGATAGCTAAACAACAAAGACAACCTAAGTTTAGCACAAGATATTATAACAGATGTAAAATATGTGGAAGACCACATTCTTACATGAGAAAATATGGAATATGCCGTCTATGCTTCAGAAAATTAGCATATCAAGGAGAAATACCAGGAGTAAAAAAAGCAAGCTGGTAAAAAAGGAGGTAAAAAATCAATGAATGATCCAATTTCAGACATGTTAACAAGAATAAGAAACGCTAACGATGCAAGACATGACACAGTTGATGTTCCTTATTCAAAAGTTAAAAAAGCAATAGCTGATATATTGGTAGCTGAAGGTTTTGTGGCTTCTGCTGATACATTAGGAGAAGGAACTCATAAAACAATCAGAATTACTTTAAAATATGAAGGCAAAACAAAAGTATTACAAGGTTTAAAAAGAATTAGTAAACCAGGTCTTAGAATATATGCAAACGTTGAAGAATTACCTAGAGTATTAAATGGTCTAGGAATTGCTATAATTTCTACTTCAAAAGGTATTATGACAGATAAAGAAGCAAGAAAACAAAATGTTGCAGGTGAAGTATTAGCATATATTTGGTAATTAATTAAATTAAGAAAAAGGAGGGTATACCATGTCAAGAATAGGTAAAAATCCTATCGCAATACCACAAGGTGTTGATGTTAAAATTGAAGACCATACTGTTACAGTAAAAGGACCTAAAGGTACTTTAACAAATACTTTTTTAAAAGACGTAAATATTGAAGTTAAAGATGGTAAAGTTGTTGTAACTTTAGTAAATGAGAAAGCTGGAAACATACATGGACTAACTAGAACTTTAATTTCAAATATGATAATAGGTGTAACAGAAGGTTTTGAAAAAGCATTAGAAATAAACGGTATAGGATACAGAGCACAAAAACAAGGTAAAAAATTAGTATTAACTTTAGGTTATTCTCATCCAGTTGAAGTAGAAGAACCAGAAGGAATTACTATAGATGTTCCAGCACAAAACTCTATAATTGTAAAAGGTATTGATAAACAATTAGTAGGTCAAGTTGCTGCTAATATCAGAGAATATAAATTACCAGAACCATATAAAGGTAAAGGTATTAAATACGTTGGCGAACATATAAGAAGAAAAGAAGGTAAAGCTGGCGGTAAGAAATAAACCTAAAATAAAAGGAGGGAAACTTACACATGATTAACAAAAAAAGTAAAAAAGAAACTAGAGCTGTTAGACAAAAAAGAGTTAGAGCTACAGTAAAAGGTACAGCACAAAGACCAAGACTATGTGTATTTAGAAGTATAAATAATATTTATGCACAAATCATTGATGATGATAAGCAAGTAACTTTACTACAAGCTTCAACTTTAGATAAAGAAGTTAAAACTAAAGCATCTAATATAGAAGCTGCAAAAGAAGTAGGTGCACTTGTTGCTAAACGTGCATTAGAAAAAGATATAAAAGCTGTAGTTTTTGATAGAAATGGTTATTTATATCATGGAAAAGTTCAAGCTTTAGCAGAAGCTGCAAGAGAAGCAGGACTTGAATTCTAATTAAGAAAGGAGTAACCCAAAAATGGCTGAAACAAAACAAGAAAAGCAAGAATTAAAAGAAAAAGTTGTTAATGTAAATAGAGTTACTAAAGTTGTTAAAGGTGGTAGAACTTTTAGATTTAGTGTACTTGTTGTAGTTGGTGATGAAAAGGGTAAAGTTGGTGTTGGAACAGGAAAATCATCTGAAGTACCTGAAGCTATAAAAAAAGCAACTGAAGAAGCTAAGAAGAATTTAGTTGAAATTTCACTAGTTAATGGTACAATACCACATGAATTAACAGTAAACTTTGGTTCATCTAAGATTATATTAAAGCCAGCAGTTGAAGGTACAGGTGTTATCGCTGGTGGAGCAGTAAGACCAGTATTAGAGCTTGCAGGTGTTAAAAACGTAACAGCTAAAACTTTAGGATCTCGTAATAGCAGAAATGTAGTTTATGCTACAATGAAAGCTTTAAAATCTATGAGAACACCTGAAGAAGTTGCAAGACTTAGAGGAAAAACTGTCGCAGAAATATTAAAATAATAATTATAGAAGGAAGGAGGAACTTCAGGTATGAAAATACAAGATTTAGGCCCAGCATATGGATCAACAACTTCAAGATTAAGAAAGGGTAGAGGAACTGGATCAGGACTTGGAAAAACAGCAGGTAAAGGTCATAAAGGACAAAAAGCAAGAACTGGTGGAAGTATAAGAAGAGGATTCGAAGGTGGACAAACACCATTATATAGAAGAATTCCAAAAAGAGGCTTCACTAATCATTTTGCAACTGAGTATGCAATTGTTAATCTAGCTGATTTAGAGAGATTTGATAATGATACTGTTGTGGATGTTAATGTTTTACTTTCTGAAGGAATAATAAAAAAAGAACTAGACGGAGTTAAAGTATTAGGTAATGGTAACTTAACTAAAAAACTAACAGTGATAGCTACAAAATTTTCTAAATCTGCTGAAGAAAAAATTAAAGCTGCAGGTGGAAAGATAGAGGTGAAGTAATATGCTTCAAACCCTAAAGAATATTTTTTCTGTAAAAGATATAAGAAAAAAGATTATATTTACAATATTTATAATATTATTATTTAGACTAGGGTCTTTTATTACTGTACCTGGAATCGATAAGGTTTTATTTATGGAGCAAGTTGGTGCATCTTCAAATGGAATACTTGGAACAATTAACCTAATATCAGGTGGTGCGTTTGGTAGATTCTCAATATTTGCCATGACAATTGGACCATATATTACTGCATCAATTGTTCTTAACCTACTTCAAGTTGTAGTACCTAGTTTAGAAAGATTAGCTAAAGAGGGAGAAGAAGGTAAAAAGAAACTTTCAAAATATACAAAATATTTAACAATTGCATTTGCAATAATTGAAGGTTTAGGATTATATTTAACATATAAATCTTATTTATTACCAGAACTTACTTTTGGTGCAGGTGCTGTTATGGGATTTATATTATTCATAACTTCACTTGTAGCAGGTACTGCTTTACTTACTTGGTTAGGTGATAAAGTTACAGAATATGGTATTGGTAATGGAATATCAATGATAGTATTTGTTGGTATCATATCACGTATACCATCAGGTGCAACTGCTTTATTTACATTTGCACAAGGTGGATTAAAAAACATCTTAATTGTTGTAGCTTTAATAGTTGCAATGATAGTTGTTGTAGCTGCAGTAATATATGTACAACAAGCTGAACGTAGAATACCAGTAAACTATGCAAAACGTGTTGTTGGAAGAAAAATGTATGGTGGACAAAACACTCACATTCCAATTAAAGTTGCTATGGCTGGTGTTATGCCAATTATATTTGCAATGTCATTTATGATGTTCCCAGGAACAATTATAAATCTTTGCACAAAGGGAAATCCAACAGGATTTTGGGCAGTAGTAAACAATATCTTCTCTGTTTCAGAGGGAAGTGCATGGTATTATCTACTTTCTTATTCAGTAATATATATGTTACTAATAATAGCATTTACATTTATTTATACAATGTTTATTGTACAACCAGTTGAAATAGCAAATCAATTAAAGAAAAATGGTGGATTTATACCAGGAATTAGAGCAGGAAAAAATACTTCTGATTATATATCAAAAGTACTAAAATATATAACTGCAGTTGGAGCTATATTCTTAGCATTAGTTGCAGTGCTACCAGTATTATTACAAGGATTTATTCCTGTATCAATATCTTTTGGTGGTACATCAGTACTTATCGTAGTAAGCGTTTCATTAGAAGTATTAAAGAATTTAGAAACTCAAATGGTAAGCAGACATTATACAGGTTTCTTAAATTAGAAAAATATAATTTGAAAAACGGGTGGATTTTTATTCATCTGTTTTTTTTGTTCTTATAAACTAAGACTGTCGAAATATATTTCAACAGTCTTAATTTAATTCATATAAAATAATTATTGTTTTGGTTGCATTTGGTTAGCAGCTTGTGCTACTAGTCTTTTAGTCATTTCACCACCAATAGAACCAGCTTCTCTAGAAGTTAAGTCACCGTTGTAACCTTGTTTTAAGTTAACACCTAATTCATTAGCAACTTCCATTTTGAATTGATCTAAAGCAGCTTTAGCTTGCTTATTAGTCATTTTACTGTTTGATGCCATTATATACTCACCTCCGATTTATTATTAATTTGTGTAATTTTTATTGTATTATACATAAAAGTTAAAATTTTATATAAAAAGATAAATTTCTAAGTTTTTTTATATACTAAATAAATTAAATGATGAGTATAGAATAATAATACTCATCATTTAAACAATAATTTATAATTATTGTTTAGATTGCATTTGGTTAGCAGCTTGTGCTACTAGTCTCTTAACCATTTCACCACCGATAGAACCAGCTTCTCTAGAAGTTAAGTCACCATTATAACCTTGTTTTAAGTTAACACCTAATTCATTAGCAACTTCATATTTGAATTTATCTAAAGCTGCTTTAGCTTGTTTGTTACTCATTTTGCTATTTGATGCCATTATATATTCACCTCCAATATAAAATAGTATAAATAAAATCTTATGATTTTTTATACTATTAATAATTTGTGTATATATTTTATAAAAATACTGGAAAAATTTAGAACAATTTAAAAAAAATTTTTAATCGACAAAACTCGACTAAAAAAAACAAGTAAATGGCTTGATTTTTAAATTAAAATTATATATAATGAAGTTACGCTATTAGTAAACGAATAGGAGGAATATAGGTGAGCAGCAAAGCTAAGGTCGTTATCATAGACGATAATAAAGAATTTGTAAAATTATTAAGCATGTATATTGATACACAAGATGATATGGAGGTTGTAGCAACAGCATATGATGGACAAAATGTTGTAGATATTATAAAGGAACAAAATCCTGATGTATTGCTTCTAGACATTATAATGCCTGAAAAAGATGGACTATCTACTTTAGAAGATTTGATAAAATCAAATGATGTAAAAATGCCAACTACTATTGTCATGTCTGCAATAGGTCAAGAAAAAATTACTCAAAAGGCTATTGCTCTTGGCGCTACATATTATGTAGTAAAACCTTTTGACATGGCTACTTTAGTAGAAAGATTGAGAGATTTACTTCAAACTGAAGAACAATATGTCTCAAATAATGGAACTAAATGTTATACTAAAACTACAATTAATAGTAGTTCGTCTTCATCAACACCAATAGAAGTTAGAGCCACTAATATTATTCATGATGTTGGTGTGCCAGCACATATAAAAGGTTATCAGTATATTAGAGAAGCAATATTACTTGCTGTAAAAAATGAGGATGTAATAAATTCAATAACAAAAACTTTATATCCTACACTTGCTACAACATTTAATACTACGCCTTCTAGAGTAGAAAGAGCTATAAGACATGCGATCGAAGTGGCTTGGAATAGAGGACAAATTGAAATGCATGATAAAATTTTTGGTTACACTGTAAATTCAAATAAAGGAAAACCAACAAATTCGGAATTTATTGCTATGATAGCTGATAGACTTAGACTAGAAGATAGGGCAACTATTAGAAGCTAAGAAATTTTATATTCTTTTTTAAGTTAGCTATCTTTTACCATTTAAACTAATATTTTTTATCTAAATTTTATCTAAAATAAATTCCTAAAAAGAAATATTTTAAATAGTAACTATAATTGCTGGTTATAGTTAGTATTTAAGTGTACTTTTTATTATTTATATGAAATAATGTAAAGTAATAAAAAATTTAGATTTTAATATTAAAAGTTATTTGGTGCTGCTATAAAATATAATTGTATTAATAATAATTTTATAGAAAAAGATATAAGGGGTATATAAAATGTGAAATAGTATAAGTATTATACTGATTTTAATATTAATGTATATATAAAGAAAAGAATGTTAAAATAACTTTAAGGGTATTATGTTAAAATTACTCTTAAAGTTATTTTTTTTCTTGCATAAAGCATAAGTCTAGATTATAATATAAATGGGGTGTAACATGAAATTTATAAAAGAATATAGAGTAATAATAATTATAGCAATAATGGGAATATCAATATTTACAGTATTTATGATAAAACATATAAATAGAGAGCGTAACTATGTTCCTTTAACTAGTAATGGAGATGTGGAAGAACAAACATTACCTTTAAAAATGTACGAATTTGTTTCTTCTGTTTGTTCTGCTTGTGACCAAATGGAAGATATATATAAAGAGGCAAAAGAAAAGTATGGCGATAAGATGAATTTTGAACAAGTAAATGTAGAGCGTAATTATAACTTAAGTAATAAATATAATGTAAATGTAGTACCAACGTTTGTAATTGTAGATATGGATGGAAATATGAAAAAAAGAATGATTGGCGTTATAGATAAGGAAGAATTTTTTAAAAGTATAGAAAGTGTAATAAATGAGTATGATGGAAATATTTAATAACTTTTCTAATATAATAGATACAAATATTTTTCTTAGCATAATAATATCACTTATTGGAGGTTTTGTTTCTTCATTTAGTCCTTGTACTTTATCAACATTGCCTCTTATAATAGGGTATATTTCTAAAGAAGATGAAAAATGTAAAGGCAAAAATTATTTATATAGTATATTTTTTTCAATAGGTCTTACTATAACATTTGTAATAATAGGTGTAGTAACTACATTATTTAATATAAGATTAAAAGTATTTGGAACTTGGTGGTATCTTATACTTGCCATAATACTCGTATTTGTTACATTAAGTTTATTAGATGTTTTTAAAACATCCAATAAATCTTGTAAAAGGCCTAAACTAAAAAAGAGTTTCTTAGGAGCTTTTTTACTTGGGATACTTGGGGGATTTTTTGACTCACCATGTAGTACACCTATATTAATAGTAATATTAACATTTATATCACAAAGTTCAAATATATTTATAGGAATAGTACTTATGCTATGTTATTCGATAGGACATTGTGTTGTTATAGTACTTGCAGGTACGTCATCTGATATAATTCAAAAGTTAAATGATTCACCTAAATATTTAAAACTAGGAAAAATATTTAGATACATATTTGCAATATTAGCATTTATTTTAGCGTTATATTTATTTTATTTGGCATTTTAACAATAAATACTCTTTTAATGCTTTTAGTGTTAAAAGAGTATTTTTCTGTGGTATTGTAAAAACCCCCTTTTTGCTTGACAAATGGCTTTAAAAATAGTAAAATATAATAGTATAATAATATATAAAGGATGAAAAATAAATGAAAAAATTTAAAAAGAGTAAATGGTTTGACTTTAGTATATTTTCTGTAAAGATAACTTACTTATCTATTATTACTATATTAGCAGTAATTATATTAATAATCAATCCATCATTATTCTATGTTTCTTTAATATTTATATTTATTTCTACAATACTATCAATTTTTGTATGCTTTACAGAAGTAAAAAATAGAAAATATAGAATACAAGAACTATCTCAAAGTGTAGATATAGTTCTTAAAGATAGTTTAAATGTTATAGATATACCTATGGTAATGCTATCTAGTCCAACACAGATTATATGGCAAAATTCTATATCTAAGCATATATTTCCAAAAGAATATATATTAGATACAGCCTTAATGATTGATAAAAATTTAAAACAATCTGAATGTGCTTCTGTTACTGCTGATATAGGTAATGGTGAGGTCTACTGTGCCATAGGAAACTATATAAAATTCTCTGACTTTAATTGTATGCTAATATCATATATAAACAAGACAGAAGAGAGTAGATTAAAAAATACACTAGAAAATACTAAAATTGCAGTTGGTATTGTTTTTATCGATAACTACGAAGAAACAATGCAAGGATTAGATGAAATTGAGAAATCAGAGATAACATCTAAAATTTTAAAAGTAATACGTGAATGGGTTAATGAAAATAAAGGTGTTGTAAATAAAATTGATAAAGATAGATTTGTTATATTTGTTGAAAAACAATATGTTGATCAAATGGAAAAAAATACATTTGAAATATTGCAAAAAGTTAGAGAAACTACTAATATAACTAAACTACCTGTTACAATTTCTTTGGGATTATCATATAACGAACCAAACATAGATGAAAGATATGCAGCTAGTGCCTCTGCTTTAGACATTGCTCTTGGTAGAGGTGGAGATCAAGTTGTAGTAAAAAAAGACAAAAAATTTGATTTCTATGGAGGAGCTAATCTTGGACTTGAAAAAACTAATAGAGTTAGAGCTAGAACTATATCACAAGCTTTAAGAGAAATTATGTTAAAATCTGATAAAATTTATATAATGGGACATAAAAATTCAGATATAGACTGTATAGGTGCATCTGTTGGTATATACAAAATGGCTAAAATTCTTGGTAAACAAGCAAATATTATTATAGATATGAAATGTAATAGTAGTACAAAAACTATTATTGAAAAATTAAAAACTTCAAAGGAATATGAAGATGTATTTATAACAGGAAATGATACTAAAAAATTAGATTTTTCTAATTCAGTCCTTATAGTTGTAGATACTCATAAAAAATCTTATTTGGCTTATCCAGATTTACTAGATAGCTTTGAAAAGGTTGTTGTTATTGATCATCATAGACGTGGACCAGAATTTATTGATAATGCACTTTTAACATATCATGAGATTTATGCCTCATCTACATCAGAGCTTGTTACTGAAATACTTATGTATTTAGATGATATAAATTTAACTCCAACTGAAGCTGAAAGTCTATATGCTGGTATTGTTATAGATACCAAAAACTTTATATTTAAAACTGGTGTTAGGACATTTGAAGTAGCAGCATATTTGAAAAAATTTGGAATTGATTTAACTGAAGTAAAACAAATATTCCAAAATGATTTTGAAACTTATGTTGCAAAGGTTGAAATAGTAAAACATGCAGAAATAATGCATGGACAAATTGCTATCTCCGTTTGCTCAGAAGAATATGCAGATATGCCTATTATAGCGGCACAGGCTGCAGATGAATTATTATCAATATCTGGAATACTTGCTTCATTTGTACTTTGCAAAGTAGATGAAGTGGTTATGATATCTGGCAGATCAATGGGAGATATAAATGTACAGGCAATACTTGAAAAAGTTGGTGGTGGTGGTCATTTAACTTTTGCAGGAGCACAAATTGCAGGAGTTTCACTTGAGGAAGCCAAAGAAACTTTAGTAAAAAGTATTAACGATTATTATTTAAAAGATTAAAAGTTTTAGGAGGAAAAAAATGAAAGTTGTATTAAACCAAGATGTAAAAGGACTAGGCAAGAAACTTCAAATTGTAGATGTATCTGAAGGATATGCTAGGAATTTTTTACTTCCTAGAAAACTTGCTGTAATTGCTGATAATAAAAATATTAATGAGGCAAATACTAAAAATGAAGCTTTGAAGTTTAAGAAAAAAACTGAATTTGAGGCTGCAGAAAAACAAAAAGAGTTATTAGAAAAATCTTTTATTGAGTTTAAGCATAAAGTTGGTGATGGAGGTAAATTATTTGGTAGTGTTACTGAAAAAGAAATTGCTGACGAAATTAAAATGAAGTTTAAACTTAATATTGATAAGAAGAAAATAGTAATTAACGTACCAATAAAGCAGTTAGGAAGTTATACTGTAGATATAAAATTATATGAAGGAATAGTTGCTAAATTAAAAATAGTAGTAGTCGGAATGAAGGTGTAATTAGTGGAAAATGAATTAGTTAGTAAAGTTCAACCAAATGATACAATTGCAGAACAAGCCGTTCTTGGATCTATGCTTGTTGATAAAGATGCAGTTATAGCTGCTGTAGAGATACTTGTACCAGAAGATTTTTATAGAGAAGATAATAAAGAAATATATGCTGCTATGATGGAACTTTACGGACTTGGTAAGCATATAGATATGATTACAATCATTGACCAATTAAAATTAAGAGGAACACTAGAGAAAGTAGGAGATGCCACATATATTGCAACTCTTATTGATAATGTTCCAACTACTTCAAATATAGAAAGCTATGTAAAAATAGTTGAAGAGAAATCCGTACTTAGAAAATTAATAAAAGTTGCTAATGACATTTTGAAAATGGGGTATGGACAAACTGAGGAAGTAGATACAATTATAGAGCAAACTGAAAAAAAAGTATTTGACGTTTTGCAAGATAGAAATGCTAGAGGATATTCTAGTTTAAAAGAAGTTTTGGTAACAGCTTTTGATACTATAGAAAGAATGTACCAAAATAAAAATAAAGTATCAGGAATAGAAAGTGGATTTATAGACCTAGATAAAAAAATATCAGGTCTTAATCCATCATCACTTATAATTCTTGCAGCACGTCCAGCTATGGGTAAATCTGCTTTTGTACTTAATATTGCCGAGTATGTAGCAATGCATGATAAAGTACCTGTAATGATATTTAGTCTTGAAATGTCAAAAGAAGAAATAGCTAACAGAATGCTTGCTTCTGAATCAGAAGTTGATAGTATGAAAATAAAAAATGGTAATGACTTAACATCTGAGGATTGGTTAAAATTAGGTCAAGCAAGTGGTAGACTTTCTGATATCCCATTATATATAGATGATACTCCAGGGCTTACTTCTGCAGAGCTTAGAGCAAAATGTAGAAAAGCTAAACTAGAGAAAAATATAGGGCTAGTTATAATAGATTATTTGCAACTTATGGAATCAAAAACAAAAAGCCCATCAAGACAGCAAGAAATATCTGAAATAAGTAGATCTTTAAAGATATTAGCAAAAGAATTACAAATACCAGTAATAGCACTTTCACAATTAAGTCGTGCTACTGAATCTAGAACAGACCATAAGCCAATGCTTAGTGATCTTCGTGAATCAGGAGCTATAGAACAGGATGCTGATATTGTTATGTTTATACATAGAGAGGACTATTATAATCCAGAAACAGAAAAGAAAAACATTGCTGAAATTATTATAGCTAAAAATAGAAGTGGAGAAACTGGTACTGTTGAACTTGCATGGCTTGGACAATATACAAAATTTGCCAATTTATATAGAGGTCCAGAACAATGATAGAGAATGATTTATGTAAGTATATTAATAATAAAGTAGAGGAAACTATTATAAAAAATAGTTTAATAAACAATAATGATAAGATAGTAGTTGCTGTGTCAGGTGGACCAGATTCAATGTGTCTTCTTAATGTATTATGCGATTTAAAAAATACTTTCAAAGAGAAATATAATATATGTTATGAGTTATTTGTTGCTCATGTAAATCATATGATTAGAGAAGAATCAGAATATGAGAAAAAATATGTAGAAAACTTTTGTAAATTAAAAAATATTCCTTTTTATTATCTAAAAAAAGATGTGGAAAAAATTTCAAAAGAATTAAAACTTTCTGAAGAAGCTTGTGGTAGAATGGTAAGATATGATTTCTTTGAAGAAGTAAGAGAAAAGACAAATTCTACAATTATAGCAACTGCACATAATTTAAACGATGATGTTGAAACTATATTATTAAATATTATTCGTGGAACAGGTCTTAATGGACTTACAGGAATAGATTATAAGTTTAAGAATATAATAAGACCTCTACTAGATATAAAAAAATCTGAAATAAACAAATATAATGAGATATTAAATATTAATCCTTGTATTGATAAAACTAATTTTGAAAATGTATATGTTAGAAATAAGGTAAGAAATATTTTAATACCAGAACTTGAAAGTGAATATAATTCAAATATAGTAAATAATTTGGTTAGAATGAAAAAATTGGTAAAAAATGACGAAAACTTTTTGAAAGAATATACAGAAAAAGTTTTAAAAAATTGCCTTATTGACAATAATATAAATAGTGTAAAATTTAAAATCTCTGTAATAATTAACGAACACGAAAGTATAAAACTTAGAATTATTAGAGAAATAATAAATTACAAAATTGGAAATTTAGATGGTATAGAAAATATACATGTTCAAGATATTTTGAGATTACTTGAGAATAATATAAAAGGTAAAAAATATATAATTGGTAATAAGTTTACAGTAGAAATACTAGGAAAAGATATAGCTATTATATATTAAATTAAAAGGAGGAGTTATGAAGAAGAGTTCAATATTAAGAACTGTAATAACATATGTTTTATTAATTGCACTTGCAATTTATTCAATAACTATGTTAGAAAGTCAAACTAAAAAAGATATGTCTTACACAGAGTTTATGCAAAAAGTAGAAGCTAAAAATGTAAGCAGTGTCGTTATAAGTAATGATAGACAAACAGCTGAAGTTAAATTAAAGGATGAAGAAGATGTTACGAGGGTTGTAAGCGTACCAGATTCTACTACTCTTTTAGAAACTTTACAACCACGTGTAGTAGCAGGAGAATTTGAATTAAGTGTTGCAAAACCTTCAGTATGGGAGGAAATAGCACCATTTATGCCAACAATACTTCTACTAATAGGTACTCTATTCATATTTATATATATGATTAGAAAAACTGGTGAAGGCAATACAAAAGCAATGAACTTCGGAAAAAATAGAGCACAAGTAGTTGATAAAAATTCAAAGAAAAAGGTTACTTTTGAAAATGTTGCTGGGCTAAAGGAAGAAAAAGAGGAACTTGAAGAAGTGGTTGACTTCTTAAAAAATCCTAAAAAATATCAAGAAATGGGAGCAAGAATACCAAAAGGAATATTACTTGTGGGTGGACCAGGAACAGGTAAAACTTTACTTGCTAAAGCGATAGCTGGTGAAGCAAATGTTCCATTCTTTTCAATAAGTGGTTCAGACTTTGTTGAAATGTTTGTTGGTGTTGGTGCTTCACGTGTAAGAGATCTTTTTGCTGAGGCTAAAAGTAATTCACCTTGTATAATATTTATTGATGAAATAGATGCAGTAGGACGTCACAGAGGTGCTGGTGTTGGTGGAGGACATGATGAAAGAGAGCAAACTCTAAACCAACTACTAGTAGAAATGGACGGATTTACAACACATGAAAGTGTAATTGTTATGGCTGCTACAAATAGACCTGATATACTTGATCCAGCATTACTTAGACCAGGTAGATTCGATAGACAAATAGTAGTTAGTAGGCCTGATATCAAAGCAAGAGAAGAAATATTAAGATTACATGCAAAGAACAAACCATTTGAAAAAGGAATAGATTTTAAACTTTTGGCTAAAAATACAGCTGGATTTAGTGGAGCAGATCTAGAGAATATGGTTAATGAATCGATTTTACTTGCTGCAAGAAAAGATAAGAAAACTGTAACATTAGAAGATATAGAAGAAGCAATGGTAAAAGTAATGATGGGACCAGAAAAGAAAAGCAAAGTTATAAGTGATAAAGAAAGAAAACTTACAGCTTATCATGAAGCAGGTCATGCAGTTGTTTCAAAATTTTTACCTAATTTTGAAACAGTACATCAAATATCCATCATACCAAGAGGCATGGCTGGTGGTTATACAATGTATAAACCAAATGAAGATAAAAATTATAGTTCAAAATCAGAAATGAATGAAAATATTGTTTCATTACTTGGAGGAAGAGTAGCTGAAAAATTAGTACTTGATGATATTAGTACAGGTGCTTCAAATGACATTGAAAGAGCTAGTAAAATAGCAAGAGCAATGGTAATGAAATATGGTATGTCAGAAAAATTAGGACCAATAACTTTTGGTTCAACTCAAGAAGAAGTTTTCTTAGGTAAGGAAATGACATCTCAAAGAGATTATAGTGAAAGAGTTGCTTCTGAAATTGATGATGAAGTAAAAGATATAATAACTAGAGCATATAACTATGCTGAAAGAATATTAAAAGAAAATATAGATAAACTTCATAAAGTCGCACAAGTTCTTATAGAAAAAGAGAAAATTGAAGCGGATGAGTTTGACGCTATATTTGCAGGTTAATTATATTTTTAAATAAACTTTTTGTTAATTATTGACAAGAAGTTTGTTTTATGATATAATAGTCAAAGAAAGTCAAAGTTAAATTGAGGTGATAAGATGAAATTATCAGATTTAATAGAACAATATATATTAGATTTTTTTAAAGAAAATGAGATGGTTGAATTAAAAAGAAGTGAACTTGCAAATAAGTTTAATTGTGTACCTTCACAGATTAATTATGTTATATCTACTAGATTTATACCTGAATTAGGTTTTTATGTTGAAAGTAGAAGAGGTGGAGGAGGCTATATAAAAATATGTAGAACAAACCTTAACAGATCAGACTATATTTCTGATATTATTGACAAGATAAGTCAAAATTTGTCGCAAACTACCTTAGATGTTTACTTAAATGACTTTGTAAGGTATAATATTTTGAATAAAAAGACCGCTAATATAGTAAGAGTAGCACTTTCAGACAAAAGTTTAGCAAAAGTAGATAAATACGATAGAGATTTGGTAAGATCTGATATGTTAAAAAATATAATTGTAAATATAATATAAAGGAGTGATTTTTATGAAATGTCAAAGTTGTGGAAAAAAAGAAGCAACAGTTAAATATTATGAAAATATTAATGGGATAAAAAAAGAATTACATTTTTGTATGGACTGTGCAAGTAAGCTTGGCTTTGCAGAGTTTTCTGATATATTTTCACCAATGTTTTTACCAATATCTTCATATGATTTAGAGGATAATATTAAATGTAAGACTTGTGGATATACATTGGAAGACTATTCAAGAACTGGCTTGTTAGGGTGTCCAGATTGTTATGATACATTTGGTGATAGCTTAGATGATATTTTTTATAAAATACATGGAAAAAATAGACATATTAAAATGCCGGATAAACTAAAAAAACAAAGTAGAAGTATGTCTGATGAAGAGGCTAAGAAGTATAAAATAAAAGAATTAAAAAATAAAATAAAAGATTTAATTGATGAAGAAAGATATGAAGAAGCAGCCAAAGTTCGTGATGAGATTAAAAAATTAGAAAGGTAGTGAAAGTTATGTGGTTTAATAATATATCTAAAGATTCTGATGTAGTAATTTCTTCTAGAATTAGATTTGCAAGAAGTATAGAAGGATATAAATTTCCTCATATCTTAAATTCAAAAGAATTAAATAATATAATTACTCTTGTAGATAGAGCGATTGATAAAGATGAATACAAACTGTTTATGATGAGAGATATAGACGAAGTAACACAAAACGCGTTGAAAGAACAACATCTTATCTCTAAAGAATTTGTTGGTAATGATAATGGTGCTATTGTAGCAAATGCAGATAATACAATAGTTGCTATGATAAATGAAGAGGATCATTTAAGAATTCAAGCCTTTGAATCTGGATTTAACATAGATAAATGTTATGATAAAATATGTCAATTTACAGATGATATAAACGAAAAAATTAAATTTGCAAAAAGTGATAAGTATGGATATTTAATATCATGTCCAACAAATATAGGTAGTGCAATGAGAGTATCAGTAATGTTACATTTACCTGCTCTTTCAAAAATGAAATTACTGAATAAACTATTTGATCAGGCAATGGAAATAGGAATTTCAGTAAGAGGATTATATGGGGAAAATAGTGACAGTACAGGAAATATCTTTCAAATATCTAATCAAAAGACATTAGGTGTATCAGATGAAGATATAATATATAATGTAAAATTAGTTGTTACATCTATAATAGAGCAAGAAAGGAAAGCAAGAGAAGCACTTTTAAATTCCGGAATTACTTTAGAAGATACAATATATAGATCATATGGAATTTTAAAAAATGCAAGAACTATTGATAATGATGAAGCAATTAAGTTATTATCAAATGTAAGGCTTGGAGTTTCAACTAATGTAATTTCGGATTTATCATTAGATAAAATCCAAACATTAATGATAAATATAGAGCCTAATACATTAAGAACAATATTAAAAGAAGAATTTGATGAAAAAGAAGAAAATATAAAAAGAGCAGAATATATAAGAAAGGAGCTGATATAAATGTATGAATTTACAGGTAGAGCAACAAGAGTTTTAGAACTTGCAAGAGAATTTTCAAAAGATCATAATTATTCTTTTATAGGAACAGAACATATTTTATATGGTCTTGTTGAAGAAGGTGAAGGACTTGCTAGCAAGATTTTATCAAATCAAGGTTTAACTTCACAATATGTAGAAGAAGAAATTTTAAAAATAGATGGAGTTATGAATACATTAGAAGGAGAAATTGAATTAACTCCAAGAGCTAAAAGAATAATAGAAAATAGTGCAAAAGAATCAAAAAGAATGGGACAAAACTATGTTGGTACAGAGCATATATTACTTTCATTAATGAGAGAGATTGATAGTGTCGCAGTAAGAATTTTGATAGATGCAGATATTGATCCACAAAAGATTTTTGCAGATTTATTAAGATTACTTAGTGAGGATTCTCCTGTTTCAAATTATAGCGATGCTGAAAGCACTAAAAATAGTGGAAGTACTAGTACTCCTACACTTAACCAATATGGTAAAGATTTAACTTCTTTTGCAAAAGAAAATAAATTAGATCCTGTTATAGGAAGAGCAAATGAAATTCAAAGAATAATAGAAATATTAAGTAGAAGAACAAAGAATAATCCTGTGCTTATAGGTGAACCAGGTGTTGGTAAAACAGCTGTTGTTGAGGGACTTGCACAAATGATAGTAGATGGTAAAGTACCTGAGATATTAAAAAATAAAAGAGTGGTTAGTCTTGATATGTCTTCTATGATTGCAGGAACAAAATACAGAGGCGATTTTGAAGAGAGATTAAAAAAATCATTACAAGAAATTAAAAAAGCTGGAAATGTAATTTTATTTATAGATGAAATGCATACTATAATTGGTGCTGGAGCTGCAGAAGGTGCAATGGATGCTGCTAATATATTAAAACCTTTACTTTCAAGAGGTGAAGTACAAATTATAGGTGCCACAACTTTAAATGAATATAGAAAATATATAGAAAAAGATAGTGCATTAGAAAGAAGATTTCAAAGCGTATTAATAGACGAACCAAACACAGAGGATACAATTAGTATATTAAAAGGTTTAAAAGATAAATATGAAGCACATCATAAAGTAAAAATTACTGATGAAGCTATAAGGCAAGCAGTTATATTATCACAAAGGTATATAACAGATAGATTTTTACCAGATAAAGCTATAGATTTAATTGATGAAGCTTGTTCAAAAATAAAACTAAAGACTGTAACTATGCCTGATGATATAACTAAATTAGAAAAGAAAATTGATAAAATCTCTAAAGAAAAGGAAGAGGCTATTATATCACAATCTTTTGAAGAAGCTGCAAAATTAAGGGATGAAGAGAAAAAGCTAAAAGAAAAACTATTAAAATCAAAAGAAAATTGGAATAAAGAAGAAAAGTCTAAAGAGGCTAAAGTAACTGAGGCTGATATTTGTAATGTTATATCTGGATGGACTAAAATTCCAGTTAGTAAATTAACTGAAACTGAAACTCAAAAGTTAAAAAATCTTGATAATATTTTAAAACAAAGAGTTATTGGTCAAGATGAAGCTGTTGAATCACTTGCAAGAGCAATAAAAAGAGCAAGAGTTGGATTAAAAGATGAAAAAAGACCAATAGGATCATTTATGTTACTTGGTCCAACAGGTGTTGGTAAAACAGAACTTACAAAGGCTTTAGCTGAAAGTTTATTTGGTGATGAGAATGCTATGATAAGGTTTGATATGTCAGAGTATATGGAACCACATAGTATATCAAAATTAATAGGTTCACCTCCTGGATATGTAGGTTATGATGAAGGAGGACAATTAACTGAACAGGTTAGACGTAAACCATATAGTATTGTTCTATTTGATGAAATCGAAAAAGCTCATCCAGATGTGTTTAATATGTTGCTACAAATTCTTGATGATGGAAGACTTACTGATTCTAACGGTAGAACAGTTAATTTTAAAAATACAGTTATAATTATGACTTCTAATGCTGGAGCTAGAAATATAGTAGAAAATCATTCTATTGGATTTGTTACTAAAGAAGATAGCAAAAAAGATTATGAAAAAACTAAAGAAGAAGTTATGTCAGAATTGAAAAAGATTTTTAGACCAGAATTTCTAAATAGACTTGATGAAATAATTGTATTTAAGAAATTATCTGAGGAAAGTGTGGAAAAAATAAGTAAATTAATGCTAAATGAGTTTAAAGCAAGAGTGGAAGCTAAAAAGATGAAATTAGAAATAACTGATAATGTTATAAAATACATAAGTAAAGTTGGATTTGATGATGTATATGGTGCAAGACCTTTAAGAAGAGCAATACAAAGTAAAATTGAAGATAAGTTTGCTGAAGCTATCTTAGATGGAGATATAAAAGATGGTGACAAAGTAAAAATAGATGTAGAAGATGATAAAGTAATTGTTAAAAAAATAAAATAGAAAAATAAATACTCCTAATATTTAATTAGGAGTATTTGACTTTTATTCGAGCAAAGTTTTTAGAAAACTAAAAGAACTATTATTTTGAATTAAAGATAATAATCTTTCAGCCTTTTTATCAATTTTTTTATCATCCCTAAAGTGTGTGATAAGTTTTTTAGCTGTATTGGGAAATAGAATAAATAATTCCCAAAGATTTGGATTTGATATGATTAGTTTACACTCAATATCAAAATCATCAAAATTCTTTATAAAGAAAATATATGAATAAAAGAAATTATATTGATGATCTAAAATGCTATTTAGTTGATTTATAGTATAATTGCATGCTTTTGAAAACAAAAATAATTTAATTTTATGTTTGTCTTCAAGCAATTGGATTTGAGATGTTAGTTTGCAAAGTAACATGGGAAGAGTGGAAGTTTGCAATGTTGAATCATTTTCAATACACCTTTTAAGTGACTCATAAACAGCTTTAAGTAAAGTTTCATCATCTACTGTTTTGCTAAAAGTGAGTTTCTCGTTTTCTGACATGTTTGCTCCTCCTTGTTATATAGCTATATACTTAATTTTTTAATACCTAAGTATAATAGTTATATACTTATTCTTGAAATTTTAGAAGATTATACAATATATACTAAAAAAAGTCAAATATAATTATATAGATTAATTTTAAGGTATAAATAGTCATATATTATATTGAATTATTATTTAATTTATGATATATTATATTAATATAGGGAGGTTTTTTTATGGAATTCATGGAAAAAGTAACAAAAATATCAAAAATTGTAGGGAAAACTGCTACAGATACTTATAATACAGTTGCTGATAAATCAGGAAAAGTTTTTGAGGATGCAAAATTAAAACTTGCTATTGCTGATAAAGAAGCAGATATTGAAAAAATATATGAAGAGATTGGAAAAACTGTTTATGATTCATATCTTGCTGGAGAAGATGTTGGTAAAGTATTTACTAAAGAGGCTAAGAAAATAGATAAAATTTCTAATGAAATTGAAGAAATGAAAAAGAAAATTTTATTTAACAAAGGTTTAAGAACTTGTGAAAATTGTGGAGAAACAATTTCAACTGAAAGTACTTTTTGCCAAAGTTGTGGTGCAAAACAAAAACCTGTAAAAATAAAATTAGAAAAAATACCTCGTTTCCTATGGTATTTGACTACAGTATTAATTTTAGCTATTATGTGTATTATATCTCTATTCCTTTCAGTAGATTATGATTACCATGCTATATTAATAGTATATTTCCTTTATGTATTTTATAATAAACCTATATTATCATGTGTATTTGGTTATTTATCAATTTTCAAGGAGGTTTGGGCACTTCTTGGTTTTGGATTTATACTTATGTACAATGGAAAACGTGGCAGACAAAATAAAATGATAAATTACTGGTTCTATCCTGTTCATATATTAATATTAGGTATATTAAGGATGGTATTCAATATATAATTTAATATTTTTCAAATTAACACCCATAATAATTATGGGTGTTTTTTTATGAAAAAATTTATCAAAATTTTTGACGGCGTCTTTTCTTTGCTTTGCGCTGTTATTTTTACTTTTGTATTTATTGGTGACAAAACACTGCCCGATAATATTATTTCCTATAACAGCGAGGTTAACGATTTCTCCTCGTTCTATTCGTTTGTCGATAACGAAAAAACACAGTCT